>Ga0310345_10000053_pt1 | contig 263053 bp, 242 predicted proteins | sample HC15DNA20500_MG_FD_204667 | JGI IMG/M metagenome (GOLD analysis project Ga0310345, IMG submission 204667) | Marine microbial communities from station ALOHA, North Pacific Subtropical Gyre - HC15-DNA-20-500_MG | ecosystem: Environmental > Aquatic > Marine > Oceanic | place: Pacific Ocean... | reverse complement strand
GGCTTTGACCGGGTGGGATTCGCACCCACAAGACACCTCTTCCAAGTTTCGGTCGCTACCGCATCACTCCTTCCCCTCGGACCAGCAGTGCCTGGTCGCACCTGCGTCTCTGCGCCTCTGCGAGAGACAAATTGCCACCGAAGCCCGAAGCGTGAGCTTACAGCTGCAGGCCAGCGCCGAAGGCGACCGACCACTGGCGAGGGAGATCGCTCGGGAGGTCGCCGTCGAGCTCGCCGGGCTTGGCCGCGTCGAACATGAACGAGCCGAGCAGGGTGAACCACTCGTAGCGGATCTGGAGGCCGCCGCCGATGCGCACGCGGGTGGAGCGCAGGGAGGGGAAGACCACGTTGTCGTTCAGCTCCGCGCCGCCCGCGGTGCAGTACGGCGGAGTGCCGAAGTCCGGGTCGTCGCGCGGCGGCGTCGCCGGGTCCGGCCGGCAGTCGCTGAAGGTGTCGGACTCGGGCGTGATGTCGACCAGCTCGCTGTCGACGAAGACGAACGCCACCTGGCCGTAGATCGACGGGATGATCTCGACCGAGTTGCCCACGATGAAGGGCTCGCTGATCACCAGATCGACGCTGGGCACCGTGACGTTGAACTCGCCGTCGCCCATCAGGGTCTGCACCGAGCCGCGCACCGCGAGATCCGGGATCCAGCCGACCTCCTCGCGGAAGCCCTCCCAGAGCGCCCAGCGGACCTCGAGGCCGAGGGTCCAGTAGCTCGTGTTCGCGAGGTAGCCGACGTTGGTGCCGAGCTCGAAGCCGAACGGCAGGCCCTTGCGCACGTTCATGCGGCCCCAGGCGAGCACCGAGTCGGCGAAGCGGCTGCGGCCGCTCGAGCCCATGCCGTCGCCCTCGACCGCGCGGAACCAGGCGTCGCCGACCGCGTTGCCGTCGTCGTTGTCGATGCCGGTGAGCCAGCTCTCGAAGCCGACGTAGATGCCGCGCACCCCGCGGGTCCCGGCCGGGGTCAGCATCGGCGGGATCATCGAGCCCGCGAACTGGGTCATGACCCGGCACCACGCGGGATCGTCGCGGGTGAAGCCCATGCCGCCGCCGCCGGTGTCGTCGGCGCAGTTCGACGCGCCGTCGGCGCCCGCGGTCCGGAGACGGGAGGCGGCGATGTTCATGTCCTGCGCCGCGGCCGGCGCGCTGATGGACAGCAGGGTCGCGACGACGAGCGCGCTCGGCAGAAGGCGGTTCAAGGCAAGCGTCTCCGACCGCGACGCTACCGCTCCGAGGCGATTTCCGTCAACTCTTGGCGGCCGCGAGCCGCCGCGGCATGGTCCGGCGTGCCCGACGGCCCGAAGCTCCGCTTCCCTCCCCTCGAGACGCCCTTCCGGGTCGTGCTCGTCGAGCCGGAGATCCCTCCCAACACCGGCGCGGTCGCCCGCACCTGCGTCGGCACCGGCAGCGCGCTCCACCTGGTGGGCGAGCTCGGCTTCGACATCTCCGAGCACGCCGTCCGCCGCGCCGGGCTGGACTACTGGCCGCTCCTCGACCTGCACCGGCACGACGATCTCGACGGCTTCCGGGCCGCCCACCCGGGCGCCCGCCTCCACCTGTTCAGCGCCAACGCGCGCGCCAGCTACCTCGAGGCGGACTTCCGCCCCGGAGACGCCCTGGTGTTCGGCAAGGAGTCGGTGGGGCTGCCCCCGGAGCTGGTGGCGCGGGAGCCGCGGGTCTGGGGCATCCCCACCGCCGGCGGCGTGCGATCGCTGAACCTGTCCAACGCGGTCACGGTCGCGCTCTACGAGGCGCTCCGGCGATCCGGCGCCCTCGACCGTACCGAGATGCGGTGAGCTCGTTGGAGGGTTTGGCGACCTCGCTGCGCTCGTCGCCTGCCGTCGCCTCGGGTCAGTCGTCGCGGTAGAGCGGGCCTGGGCCGCCCCGGCCCGACCGGCAAGGCCGGCTCGGGCTCCCTCCCCATCTCACGCGCTCGCGCGCGTACGAGCTGCGGCCGCACCTCGACCGGGTGGTCAGGGCTTCGGGTCCGTGGCAGCCTCGGTGGCTGCTCGTGCGCCGCTCTCTCCCGCTCGCGCTCCTCCTGAGCGCGCTGATCTTCGCGATCGACTCGCCCCCGGCGGGCGCCGATCAGGCCGAGGTGACCCGGGAGGACCCCGAGGTCGAGGTGACGGAGGTCGAGGCCCCCGAAGGCGCCGCGGCGGGGGCGGCGGAGTGCGACGCGTCGGCCGGCGGCGACGTCGAGGAGCTGATCGCCGATCAGCCCGAGGACCGCACCCTCGAGACCCCGCGGCCCACCCGCTGGCGCGAGTCGCGGGGCCGGCAGTGCCAGCGCTATCACGGGCGGGTGGTCTGCGACGGGCCGCGGCGGGTGCCCGAGCCGTTCGGCCCGGCGGCGGCCCGGGCGATCCGGCTCGGGCTCGACGACGAGCGGCGGGTCGGCCGGCTGGCGCTGAACGGGCCGCCCGAGGAGCGCTGGCTCGAGGCGGTGGACGGCGACGCGGGCCCCGGGCTGCTCTGGCCGGTCCCGGGCGGCCGCTTCTGGCGGGGCTTCGGCCGACACCGGGAGCTGCGACGCGGCCGCGGCGGTCGGCTGCGCCGGGGGCGGCGGCGCAGGCTCCACCGCGGGGTCGACATCGGCGCCGAGGCGGGCACGCCGATCCGCGCGGTGAACGACGGGCTCGTGCTCTACAGCTACAACGGCATGCGGGGCTACGGGAACTCGGTCGTGTTGCTCCACGGCGACGGCTCGGTGACCCTCTACGCGCACTGCCAGGCCACCCACGTGTTCGCCGGCCAGCGGGTGCGGCGCGGGCAGGTCATCGGGGAGGTCGGCCACACCGGGCTCGCCCACGGCGACCACCTCCACTTCGAGTGGCGCCAGGGCGGGCGACCGCGCGATCCTCTGCCGCACTTCGTCGGGCGCGAGACCGACGAGAGCCTCGCCGCCCGGTGATCCCGCGTGAAGTCGCGTCCTCGCCCGGACGTCGGGGGGCCGTGAACTCGCGTTTACATTCGGGGCGATCTCGAACGTGATCCCCCTCCCAATGCGCCTAGCGTCCCCTGGCATGGTCCTGGCAACAGTTTCGGTGCGGCCATCCGCATGGAGGAGTCGAGCCCGATGAAGAACATTCTGCGCGCCCTGACCGTCGCGATCCCGATGTCAGCCCTGCTCTACGGCTGTCCCATCTACACGGGTGACGACGATCCCCCCTTCGCCTGCTCCGACGACGGCGACTGCCCCACCGGCGAGTCCTGCGTCCGGAACCGCTGCGTCCCGCCCGGCCCGACCTGCGCCGAGGACGCCGACTGTGACCGCGGCGAGGTCTGTGAGGGCGGCGCCTGCCAGCCCGGCCAGCGCTGCACCGACACCACCGACTGCCCGGCCGGCATGCTCTGCGAGGGCGGCCTCTGCGAGAGCCCGCCCGACCGCTCCTGCCGCACCCACGGCGACTGCGCCGCGGGCGACTACTGCATGGCCGGCGAGTGCGCGCCCTCCGGGACCTGCGCCGACGACGGCGACTGCGACGCCGGCTTCTGGTGCGACTTCCGCGACACCTGCGTGCCGCGTGAGGACGGCGCCTGCCGCACCGCCGACGACTGCAGCGGCGACCAGCTCTGCATCGAGGGCCGCTGCGAGGCGCGCGACGACGCCTGCCAGTTCGACCGTCAGTGCGCGCCGGGCACCGTCTGCCTGAACAACCACTGCACCGGGGTCTGCACCGCGGACACCGACTGCGGCGCCGGCCAGAGCTGCCAGGGCGGCTTCTGCCGGGCCGACGGCAGCGAGTGCACCCGCTCCAGCCAGTGCGGCGTCGGCGAGAACTGCGTCGACGGTCGCTGCCTCGACGACTGCGCCATCGGCGCGGTCTGCGGCATGGACGAGTACTGCGGCGACGACATGTTCTGCCGCCCCGACTGGCAGCCCGAGCCCTTCTGCACGATGGACTCCGACTGCCGCTCCGGCCGCGTCTGCCGCGACGGCGTCTGCCGCACCCCCTGCCCGTCGATGACGGACGAGGAGTGCCGCCGCTTCGACTCGCAGGTGCCCGAGTGCCGTCAGGACACCGGCAGCGGCGAGTACCTCTGCAACGCGACCAACGAGCTGATGCCGGAGTGCCGCGTGGCCGACGACTGTGACGCCGGCCAGGACTGCCTCGACGCGGTCTGCCGCAACCGGCGCTGAGCTTCCGTACGACTCCTCCAACACCATCTCACCATTGCTCGACAGACGCCCCCCTCGGCTCGCCCCGAGGGGGGCGTCGCCCTTCCGTCGGGTCGGGGACGATCCCCATTGAACCCGCCCGCGGCCGCTGTACCCTCACTGCGATGATCCGCAGTCGCTTCACCCAGGGGCTCGGCCTCGCCGTCACCCTCGCTTGCTTCGCGCTCCTGCCGAGCCACGGCCACGCCTACATCAACCAGGTCGACGGCACGGTCTTGCCCGTGTCGACCAACCTGCAGCAGTGCCTCGACTCGAGCACCGGCGAGGGGGTGTCCGGGGCGCTGAACGCGATCGCCGACGCGGCCGTGATCCCCGAGGCCTACCGCCCGGTCTTCGACGCGGTGAGCGGCCACTACCGGGTGCGCTTCGTCGACATCGCCGAGGGCGCCGGCTTCCGGAACACCTTCGGCTGGTTCTGGGTGGGCGACGACGTCTCCAACCCGTCGAACCTCCGCCCCATCTTCGGCTGCCGCACCTACGGTACCTGCGCCTGCGGCTCCTGCTCCACCACCCGCACGATCACCATCGACTTCGACACCCAGCCCGGCTTCTCGCCCGGCCGGCCGATCGGGTTCTGGCTGCGGACCCCCGAGCGGCTCGACGGCTCGCGCGAGAACGGCTCCTTCCCGAGCGGCTGCCCCTTCGACGCCGGCTGCCAGCCGAGCGGGGCGAACGTCAACGACTCGTGCGGATCCCGGTTCGACACCAACAACCGCATCTACTTCACGAGCTCGGCGCTCAACGACGACGGCGACTACGTCCACTTCCTCGTCTACCGGAGCGTCACCCGGACCGACACCTTCTACTTCGGCTTCGAGGACCTCTTCCGCGGCGGCGACAACGACTTCGAGGACTTCCTCGGCCGCGCCACCGGGCTCGTCCCGGTCTGCGATCCGCAGCCGGAGACCTGCGACAACGTCGACCAGGACTGCGACGGCGCGATCGACGAGGGCCTCACCCAGGCGTGCTCGACCGCGTGCGGCGCCGGGACCCGGACCTGCTCGGCCGGCTCCTTCGGGGCGTGCTCGGCCCGGGCGCCGGACCCGACCGAGACGCGCTGCGACGCGGGCGACGACGACTGCGACGGCGCGATCGACGAGGGCCTCACCCGCGCCTGCTCCAACTCGTGCGGCAGCGGCACGGAGGTGTGCCGGAGCGGCATGTACGCCGACTGCTCCGCGCCGACGCCGACCCTCGAGAGCTGCAACGGCGGCGACGACGACTGCGACGGCCGCACCGACGAGGGCCTCACCCGCGCCTGCTCGAGCGCCTGCGGGAGCGGCACCGAGACCTGCACCGCGGGCACGTTCTCGGGCTGCACCGCGCCGACCCCCGGCGCCGAGACCTGCGACAACACCGACCAGGACTGCGACGGCCGGACCGACGAGGGCCTCACCCGCGCATGCTCGAGCGCCTGCGGCACCGGCACCGAGGTCTGCATCTCGGGCAGCTTCGTCGGCTGCACCGCGCCGAGCGGCTCCATCGAGAGCTGCAACGACACCGACGACGACTGCGACGGGCGGGTCGACGAGGGCGTGACCCGCGCCTGCTCGACGAGCTGCGGGGTGGGCACCGAGACCTGCGTGGCCGGCGCGTTCGTCGGCTGCGACGCGCCCACGCCGACCCCCGAGGTCTGCAACAACGTCGACGACGACTGCAACGGCATCATCGACGACGGCAACCCGGGCGGCGGCGCGGCCTGCCTGCCCCTCGACGACGGCGGCTTCAGCGAGACCGACGGCGGGGTGCCGGACGGCGGCGGCGACTTCTGCCTCGCCGGCCGGGTGGTCTGCGTCGGCGGGGAGCTCAGCTGCCGCGGCGCGTCCGGCACGACCCGCGAGGTCTGCAACTGCATGGACGACGACTGCGACGGCAACGTCGACGAGGACACCGGCGGCGATCTCTGCCCCGGCGGCGCCTGCGTGGACTGCCGCTGCGTCTCGCCCTGCGACGACGACGAGTTCCCCTGCCCGCCGGGCCGCGAGTGCGACCGGAGCTTCGCCGACCCGTCGATGGGCCTCATCGGCTACTGCGTGCCCGGCCGCTGCGCCGACGTGGAGTGCAGCGACGAGGAGGTCTGCAACCCGGACACCGGCGCGTGCGAGGATCTCTGCGCCGGGGTCGAGTGCGGCGCCGGCTTCGCCTGCGTGCGCGGCACCTGCGTGGAGGACACCTGCTACGGCCGCGGCTGCCCGACCGGCGAGCGCTGCCGCATGGGCGCCTGCGAGGCCGATCCCTGCGCCGGCGTGACCTGCGAGGGCGGCGCGTTCTGCCGCGAGGGCGAGTGCGAGGCGGTCTGCGCGCGCACCTGCGGCGAGGGCGAGGTCTGCCAGGGCGACGCCTGCGTGCCGGCCCCGTGCGGCGGCTGCGCGAGCGGCGAGAGCTGCGTGGAGGGCGCGTGCACGCCCGACGCGTGCGAGCCGGCCTGCGGCCGCGGGCGGGTCTGCGAGGGCGACCAGTGCGTGGACGATCTCTGCCGCGGCGTGCGCTGCCCGGACGGCTCTACCTGCGCCGAGGGCGGGTGGTGCGTGCAGGACGAGATCGTGCCCCCGCGGGAGCCCGACTACGGCATCGCGGGCGGCGGCGGCTGCCAGTGCAGCGCCACCGGGAGCGGCCCGAGCGGCGGGCGCGGCGGCCTCGCGGCGGCGCTGCTCTTGCTGGGGCTGCTGCTCTGGCGGGCGCGCCCGCGGCTCCCCCGGCGCGGCGGGCGGGTCCTCGCCAGCGCGCTGGTGTTCTTCCTCGGCGGCTGCGACGTGGAGCCCTTCTGCTTCGAGGGCTGCGGAGACGAGGTCGACGCCGGGCCCCGAGACGCCGGCCGCCCCGACGCGCGCCCCGCCGACGGCTGCGTCGCGACCGGGGAGGAGACCTGCAACGAGACCGACGACGACTGCGACGGGCTCGTCGACGAGGGCTTCGACCTCGCGACCGATCCGGGCCACTGCGGCGCGTGCGGGAGCGAGTGCGTGCTGCCGTTCGCGTTCCCGGCCTGCATGGAGGGCGCGTGCGCGATCGAGCGCTGCGAGATCGGGCACCACGACCTCAACGACACGCCGGCCGACGGCTGCGAGTACGAGTGCCCGCCGAGCGGCGCGGAGCTCTGCGACGCGCTCGACAACGACTGTGACGGCGCCACCGACGAGGACTTCGACCTCGCGACCGACCTCGAGCACTGCGGCGCCTGCGGCAACACCTGCGGCTTCGCCAACGCCGCCGCCCGCTGCGAGGCGAGCGCGTGCGCGATGGGCGCCTGCAACACCGGCTTCGTCGACCTGAACGGCGACCCCTCCGACGGCTGCGAGTACGCCTGCGTGGCCGGCGGCGCCGAGACCTGCAACGCGGTCGACGACGACTGCGACGGCCGCATCGACGAGGGCTTCGATCTGACGACCGATCCGATGAACTGCGGCGTCTGCGGCCGCCGCTGCATGTTCGCCAACGCGACCGGCGCCTGCATGCCGAGCATGGGCGGGGCGGTCTGCGGCATCGCCGGCTGCGCGCCGGGCTTCCACGACATCGACGGGAACCCGGCGACGGGCTGCGAGTACCCGTGCTCGCCCACCGGGCGCGCGGACGCCTGCGACGGGGTGGACGACGACTGCGACGGCCGCATCGACGAGGCCGATCCCACCGTCGGGACGAGCTGCGGCACCTCGACCGGGGCGTGCTCGCCGGGCGTCAACAGCTGTCAGCGCGGCGCGATCGTCTGCGTGGGCGGCGGCGGGCCTCAGCCCGAGACCTGCGACGGCGTCGACCAGGACTGCGACGGCGCCACCGACGAGGGCACCCTCCCCGGCGTCGGCGATCGCTGCGGCGCGACGAACGTGGGCCGCTGCGCCTTCGGCAGCGTGGTGTGCGGCGGCGGGAGCCTGAGCTGCGGCGGCGGCTTCGTCGGGCCGACCGGCGAGACCTGCAACGGCGTGGACGACGACTGCAACGGCGCGACCGACGACGGCCTCTCGCCGCCTCCCCGCGCCACCGTGCCCAGCTGCGCCGAGACGCGCGGCGTGTGCGCGGGCCGGACCCCGACGTGCCGCGGCGCGGGCGGCTGGGGCTGCGATCTGCCGGCGAGCTACCAGGCGACCGAGACCCTCTGCGACGGGCTCGACAACGACTGCGACGGCACCGCGGACGAGGGCTGCCTCGGCCCGGTGGGGAGCGACACCCGCCTCGACCTCGGCGACAGCCCCTCGCAGTACAACTCGCTGGCGCCGGCGATCCTCGGCGACGGCGGGAGCCGGGTCTGGGTCTCGTGGATGGACCTGCGGCTCGGGGACGCGCGCGCCTACTTCAACCGCTCGACCAACGGCGGCTCGAGCTGGCTCTCGAGCCCGGTGCGCCTCGACACCGCGGGCGGGCCCTCGATCGGGCCGCGCATCGCCCTCGCCTCCCCCGACGACGTGAGCGTGGTCTGGGCCGACTTCCGCGGCGGCACGAGCTACCGCGAGATCTACGCCCGCTACTCCACCGACTGGGGCGCGAGCTTCGGCGCGAGCGACACCAAGGTGAACGCGAGCGGGTCCACCGCGACCGCGGACAGCTTCAACGTGGAGCTCGCGAGCTCCGGCTCGAACGTCTACGTCGTCTACGAGGCGTTCGTCTCCGACCGCAGCCGTCAGGTGTTCTTCAGCCGCTCGACCAACGGCGGCTCGAGCTGGAGCACCCCGGTCCAGGTCTCGAGCGGCTCGGGCAGCACCTACGTCGCCGCGACCCCGGACGTCGCCGCCGCGGGCTCCAACGTCTACGTGGTCTGGCGCGACAACCGGAGCGGCGGCCTCGACGTCTACCTGCGGCGCTCCACCAACTCCGGCTCGAGCTTCACCGGCGGCGACGTGCGCATCGACGTCGGCGACGCGGCGGGCAGCAACTCGAGCTTCTCGCCCACCCTCGCCGCGCAGGGCTCGAACGTCTACGTCGCCTGGGTCGACGACCGCGACATGGGCAGCTTCGACATCTGGCTCAACCGCAGCCAGAACGCGGGCTCGTCCTGGCGCGCGTCGGCCCTGCAGCTCGACGGCGATCCCTTCAGCCACGACTCGCTCGAGCCGCGGGTCGTCGCCCCGGCGGCGGGGCAGGCCGTCGTCTCCTGGGTCGACTACCGCTCGGGCTTCCCGGACGTGCTCGCGTCCCGCACCACCGACGCCGGCGACAGCTTCTCCGCGCCGGCCCGCCTCGACACCGGGACCGCCCCGGGCACGAGCGGCAGCCTCGATCTCTCGCTCGACGCGAACGGCAGCCTCGTGGTCGCCGCCTGGGCCGACGACCGCGCCGGCTTCCTCGACGTCTACGCGAACTTCAGCCTCGACGGCGGCGCGAGCTGGCAGCCCCAGGACTACCGCCTCGACAGCTCCCCCCTCGGGACGAGCGACAGCCAGCGCCCCCAGGTGTACGTCAGCGGCGCCGCGGCCCACGTGGTCTGGGTCGATCATCGCCAGGGCGCCGGCTGCCCGAGCGCCTCGCGCAGCGGCATGAGCTGCGCGAACGGCGACATCTACTATCGCCGGCTGCAGTAGCAAAGCGGGGCGCGCCAGCGCCCCGCTTCCCGTGCCCCTGCCCGTGCCCGTGCCCCTGCCCGAAAATCAGCGGCCAAACTCTCGATCGCGGATGACGAACGCGGCCCTGACCCTCGAAGAGCAGAGCGCCGATTTCACCGCGGGCACGAGCGCAGGCGGCTGATTTTCAGCGCGGGCACGGGCAGGGGCACGGAGGAGGCGGCTGATTTTCAGCGCGGGCACGGGCAGGGGCACGGGCAAGGGCACGGGAGCAGGCGGCTCTGCGAGCCGCCTGCTAGGGCGCCTCGCCATTCAACCGCAGCAGCGTCAGCTCCTGCCGGGTCGGCTCGCCGCTCGGGCCGCGCCGCGTGATGACCGCGGTGGCCACCAGGACGTCGCCGCTCGCGAGGCGGAGGCCCTCGGGCTTCGTCGCCTCGCCGACCTCGTCGGCCGTGACCCGCTCCTCGGGCCCGAGGGCGCCGTCCGGATCGAGGCGCCGCCGGAAGAGGGCGAAGCCGGCCGCGCTCGCGGGGTACGCGTAGTAGAGGTCGAGGCCGCCGTCGCTTCGCCCGACCAGGGTGGTGTCGTGCACGTTGGGGCTCGCGTCGGTCACCCGGGCCGGCTCCGTCCACGCCTCGCCGTCGCTCGAGCGCACGACGAAGGAGACCATCGGCTCGGCGCCCACCGGGCGCTGGTAGGTCGCGGCGAGGCTGCCGTCTCCGAACACGCCGAGCGTCACCATCGCCGCGGCCTCGGCCGCGATCGCGCGAGGCGCCCCGAGGGAGCGCACGTCGGCTCCGGTGGCGAGGCGCGGCGCGCTGCCCCCGTCGCGGAACACCAGCGCGACCCCGCCCGGCGTCGCCTGGAGCCGGGGCCACGAGAGGAGCGAGGCGAGCCCGCTCACCGGCGGGAGCGCCTCGGGAGCGCCGACCCGGCCGAGGTAGAGGGTCGGCGGGCTCTCGAGGTCGTCCGCGCCGGCGAACACGAGCGCGCCGTCGACGAACGACGGCGAGGCCTCGAAGGGGTGCGGCGTGAAGCCGATCGGGCGCGCGACCTGGAAGGCCGCGCCATCGGCCGAGGTCGTCGACCAGAGCTCTCCGCGGGTGAAGCCCTCGTCGAAGCTCTCGAACACCAGCGTGACCGCCCCGGCCTCGTCCTGGGTGATCGCGCTCGCCACGTCGAGGTCGGCGCCGGGGCCGAGGCGCAGCGCCGCGTCCGCGCCGACCGGGAGCGCCGCGCGCGGCACCGGGATCCCGGGCGGCCCGCCGCCCCCGTCAGCGGGCGCGCTCCCGTCCACCGGGCCCGGGGCGCCGTCGCAGGCGGCCAGGAGCAACATCGCCGCGAGCCATCGCATGCGCCGATCGTGACAGCTCACACGTCGACGCGATAGAGGCCGGCCGCGTTGGTCAGCTCGTCGAGCAGCTCCTCCGCGCTCTGGAAGCGGCGCGCGGGCTCCTTGTAGAGACAGCACATCGCGATCCACTCGAGCATCACCGGCAGGCGGACCGGCGGGTCGAGCTGGGACGGGAGCGTCGGCTCCTCCTCGACGTGCGCGACCATCACGTCCACCGGGGCGTCGCCGACGAAGGGGACCCGGCCGGTCAGCATCTCGTAGAGCATCACGCCGAAGGCGTAGACGTCGGTGCGCCCGTCGACCGCGTCGCCCCGGATCTGCTCGGGCGCCATGTAGGTCGGGGTGCCGAGCAGCTCGCCCGCCTTGGTCACGTCCATCGAGCCGTCCACCGCCTTGGCGAGCCCGAAGTCGAGCAGCTTCACGACGCTGCGGCCGCCCGGCCCGTCGCGGAGGAAGACGTTCTCGGGCTTGAGATCGCGGTGCACGATCCCGAGCTGGTGGGCGTGCGCGAGCGCGCGGGCCAGCTGCACCGCGACCCGGACGACGACGCGCGGGTCGAGGGGCGCCGCCGAGCGCTCGATGACGTCGGCGAGGAGCTCCCCCTCGAGCCGCTCCATCACGTAGCAGGGCCGGCCGTCGGGCAGCGCGCCGCGCGCCTTCACGTCGACCACGTGATCGCTGCGGGCCGCCTCGAGCGCCTGGGCCTCGCGCTCGAAGCGCTGGATGACCCGCGGCCGGTCCATGAAGCGCGGCTGCAGCGTCTTGATCGCGACCCGCGCCTCGGTCACCCGGTCGAGCGCCTCGTACACCGTGCCCATGCCGCCGTCGGCCAGCACCGGCCCGACGTGGTAGCGGCCGAGCGCGAGCTGCCCGACGAGCGGATCGGCGCCCATCGCCGCGCGGGCCGAGGCGGGAAGCGTGCCGGGATCGGACGAGAGCGTCTCCCGCTCCCGCCGCCGCTCCAGCGTCTGCTCCCCCGTCGCCTCGCCCACCGCTCCCTCATCATGAGAGCGACCGGGGCGGCTGAGAAGTCCCGGTTCAGGCGTCCAGCTCGACCGCCCGGACCGTCTCCTCGAGGCCGAAGCGCGGCCGGAACCCGAGGACCTCGCGGGCCCGGGTGTCGTCGACCATGCAGACGTAGCGGATGTGGTCGAGCTCGGGGGTGGGGAACGAGGTCATCCGGTAGCGCCACATCCGGTCGAGCACGACCTGCGCCATGCTCGCCGGGACCGAGCGCGGGCGGCGGCCGAGGATCTTGAAGACGCGGCTCATCGGGACCTCGCCCGGGCCCTTGAGGTTGAAGATGCCGCGCACCCCGGGCGCGAGCGCGAGCTGGATCGCGCTGACCACGTCCCGCTCGTGCATCACCTGCACCATCGGGTCGAAGCCCATCAGGGTCACCGGGCGCTCGAGCCGGAGGTAGTTGCTCGGCGCGTTGTGCACCCCGCCGAGGATGTGACACGGCCGGAGCACCACCGTCTCGGTGTCCGGGTGCCGCCAGAAGAAGCTCTGGGCGAGCATGTCGACCTCGACGAGGTCCCGGATCGCGCTGAAGTGCTGCGCGCCGAGGAGCGGCGCCTCCTCGGTCAGGAACTGCGGATTGTCCGGGCTCGGGCCGTAGACGTTCGCGCTCGAGAGCACGACCAGCTTGGGGATGTCGTACTGGATGAGGGCGTCGAGGAGCTTCTGGAAGGCGACCACGTTCCATGCGTGGTGCGCCTTCGCGCTCGCCCGGAGGTCGTGCATGATCCCCAGGTGCACCACCGCCCGGATGTCGCCCGCGCGGAAGACGTCGCGGGTCTTCTTGCGGCGCAGATCGATCTGGTGGTGGACGATGTCCTTGGGGCGCCCGCGGAACTCGCGCCGGTCGATGCCGACCACCCGATCGTCGCGGTGGAGCTTGCGCGCGAGGAGGCGGCCGAGCCGACCGCAGATGCCGGTGACGAGCACCGCGCCCTCGCGCGCCTGGGCGTCGGGATCGCGGCTGGCCGCGGGGCGGCGGGTCGCGCTCGGGCGCTTGGTCGGCGGCGGCGCGGGCGGCGGCACCGTCGCCGGGCTCACCTCGCGCTGGCGGCGCGCCGAGGGGCGGCCGCTCTCGGAGCGCGCGCGCGCCGGCTTCTCGGGCGCGGACGCGGCCTGGGCGCCGACGTCCTCGGGCGCTGACCGCGGCTTGCCCCGCCGGGCGGAGGGTCGCTTGCGACGATTCCCGCTCACGGCCTCGGAGTATCCCGACTCGGCCGCGCGAAAGGCAAGCTCACGATTCGGACGACTCTTCGGTCTCCTCGGCGGCCTCGCCCTCGGCGGGCTCGCGGAGGCTCGGCTCGCTGGTGAGCTCGATCTGCAGCTCGAAGATCTCGCCGGCCGCGATGGTGAAGCGGCTCCGGCCGGTCATCGGCTCCTCGAGGCGGGGGTCCATGTACTCCCAGGTGACCACGCGCTGGGTGGCGCCGCCCTGGGCCTCGCCCTCGGTGACCTCGTTGATCTTCATCGCGCGCCAGGGCGCGCTGGAGAAGCTCTGCTCGAACCAGCGCTGCACGCGGCCGCGGCCCTCGTGCCGGTAGGGGTCGCCGGTCTCGGTGCGGGTGAAGGGCTCGAGCAGCGAGCCGGTCTGGGCGAAGAGCTCGGCCACCATGTCGGCGTCGCCGCGCATGAAGTGGGCGACGTAGCGCCGCACGATCTCGTCCTCGGCGAGGAGCTGCGCCGGCGCCCGCTCGTAGACCATGCGGACCTCGAGGCCGTTGCACCACTGCGAGCGCTGCACGAGCACCTCGAGCCGGCCGGCGTCGGTCAGGCGCACGTCGCCGGGCCGGTTCTCCTCGGGGCGGCCGTAGCACTCGTCGGTGGAGGGCACGGCCACGCGCACGACCTCCTCCATCAGCCAGCTCTCGCCGCCGCCCTCGGGCAGCGTCGCCTGCTGGACCACGGTGTGCTGGCAGCTCTCGGTCGCGAACTGCTGATCGTGGAGGAGCAGGAGGCGGTTGTCGTCCGCCTGGTGCACCCGCACGTGGGCGGCGTAGCCGCGGGACAGCAGGTCGAGCGGGCCCTCGGTGCAGTGCGCCTCGACCCAGCGCCAACGGCTGTCGTCGAGCCCGGGCGGCATGGTCGCGGTGCGGCGACTGCCGGGCGTGACCTCGAGGTCGCCCGTCTCGTCGGGCGTGGTCCGGCGGTCCTGATCCCCACCGCAGGCGGCGAGGACGAGACAACAGCTGAGGGTGACGAAGGCGCGCATGACGGCCGTACAGAAGCCCGCGGACCGCCCCACGTCAAGGGGACGGGTCACCAGAAGATGGAGCGCCGCTCCTCGAGGCCGCGATCGACCATGCGCTGGATGGTGCTCCGGACCTCCGCGACCTTCTCCCCGATGACCGCGTCGTCGTCGTCGGGGTCGCCCTCGAAGCGCATCGGCGGCCCGAAGCGGACCCGGTAGCGGGTGGGCAGCGGGAACGGCGCTCCGAGGAAGAGCTGAGGGATGATGGGGAAGGACGGCATCCCGAGCAGCTTGGCCACGCCCTTCAGGTCGGCGACGCTGATGAGCTGCTCCTCGCCGCCCACCACCGAGACCGGCACGATCGGCGTGCCCGTCTGGAGCGCGAGCCGCATGAAGCCGAGCCCGAACTCGACGAGCTTGTAGCGGCGGTCGAAGGTCTTGCTGATCCCGCGCGTGCCCTCCGGGAAGACCACCAGGGCCTCGTCGTTCTGGAGCAGCCGGAGCGCGTTGTCGGGCGAGCCGACCACCTGGCCGCAGCGCGGGAAGAAGACGCTCACGAAGGGCAGCTCCGCCGACCAGCGCTCCACCATCGAGCGCGGGAAGCGCGGCGGCTCGGCGTCGAGCATCAGCGAGGTGCCGATGATGAGGCCGTCCATCGGGATCTGGCCCGAGTGGTTGGCGATGATCAGCACCCGCCCCTCGGGGATGTGCTCGACGCCGAAGACCTCGGTCCGGAAGTAGAAGCGGTGCAGGAACGCGGCGAGGGCGAGCGCGTAGCGCGCGGTGCCCGGATCGAAGCCGAAGGGGTCGAAGCCGGCCTCGTTGGGGTGCATCTGGATGCGCGCGATCCGCGCGTCGAGCTCCTCGCCGAGCGCGTCCTCGGCGAAGCGGACCATGCGATCGCCGAAGCGGGCCACCAGCTTCTCGACGCGGCTCTCCGCCTCCTGCTGCTTCTGCCAGCCGCGGCTCGCGAACGGGACGGGGACGTCGCCGGGACCCATGCGCCGACTGTGCGCGATGGGGTCCGTGCCGGTCAATCGGACGGGACGTGGACCAGCAGGGTCGAGGGATCGGTGGGCCGCCCGTCGACGCGGACCTCGAAGCCGAGCCGCCCGTCGGTGGCCGCGATCCACTCGCCGCGCTCGACCCGCTGGCCGGGCTCGACGTGGACCTCGCCGACGCCGGTGTAGACGGTGACCCAGCCCATGCGGTGCAGCATGACCACGCTCCGCCCGCGCCGGCCCAGCCGGCCGACGTAGACGATCTGTCCGTCGGCCGCGGCGCGGACCGCGGTCCCGTCCTCGGCGGTGATGCGGGCGCCTCGCCGATCGTGCGCCGCGAGGGCGCCGCCGCGCGCCGGCCAGAGCAGGTTGCTGAAGATCCGGCCGCCCGCCTCCTCGCGCATCGCCTCGGTCGGCGCGAAGCGGAGCAGGCGACGCACGAGGGCGCGGCGGTCGACGGTGGGCGCGGGGCGGGGCTGCGCGTCGGCGAGCGGCGGCGGCGTGGGCCGGTCGGCGGCGGTGACGCGCTCGGGCTCGGGCACCCGGCCGGCGGCGTGGGCGCGCTCGGCGACGCGCCGGACGAACGCCGGGCCTCCGTCGAAGAGCGCGAGCGGGTCGGTGGCGCGGCCGCCGTCGATCAGCTCGAAGTGCACGTGCGGCCCGCGCGAGATGCCGGTCGAGCCGACGAGCGCGATCCGCTCGCCGCGCCGGACGCGCCAGCCGGGCTGGACCGTGGTCCGCGAGTTGTGCGCGTAGAGGGTGACCCAGCCGTTCGGGTGCAGGATGAGCACGCAGTTGCCGTAGCCGCGGATGCCGTTGTCCGAGTAGGCGACGATGCCGTCGGCGGCGGCGCGCACCACCGTGCCCACCGGCGCCGAGATGTCGACGCCGTCGTGGCGGAGATCGGGGCGGGTGGTGCGCACGTAGCCGAAGCCGCGCACGTAGTTGCCGTCGTCGACCGGCCAGAGCAGCCGGTCCGGCGCGGCCTCGCGCCACGCCGCCGCCCGCAGCCAGCGCGCCTCGGGCTGACCGTGCATGAGCTGCGTCGCCGCCTCCCGGGTGCCGAGCCCCAGCGCCTGCGCCCGCTGCAAGGACGCGCCGCGCGGCGTCGGCACGTTCCGGGGGCCGTCGCTGAAGCGGGAGTAGTCGTGGCGGTGCCCACTCCGCTCGGCCGGGTCCGCCGCGACGGGCGACGCGAGCGTGAGCGCGAGGAGCACATGGGCGGCGATGTAGGATAGCCTCACACCACCTCTCAGCCATGGCGGAGGCCTCCCGGTCAAGAAACCGGCGACCGCTTCCGCTACCATGGAGGCTGGAATTCGGAGGGGACGATGCGCGCTTGGCTTCTCGTGCTCGCGGTGAGCCTGCTCACCGCCGGGTGCTCCTGTGACTTCTTCGACTCGGGGGACGCCGACGCCGGGCCCCGCAACGGGGGCGTCGGAGATCCCTGCTTCGCCGACACCAACTGCCGAGCGGGGCTGGTCTGCGACGAGGAGAACCGCTGCGGCCCGTCCGGCGAGGGGGCCGAGGGCTCCGTCTGCGTGCTGAGCGGCGACTGCATGGAGGGGCTCTTCTGTGGGCCGCGGCGCGTCTGCGAGCCGGCCGGGGACGGCGCGGACGGCGCGGACTGCCAGGGCACCGCCGACTGCGAGCAGGGCCTCGTGTGCACGGTGGAGGGCTTCGGCTTCCGCTGCCGCGCGGCCGGGGCCGGCGACCTGGGCGACGCGTGCGGGAGCGACGTGGACTGCCTCGCCGGGCTCTCCTGCACCGTCGGCGACGGCGGCGCGCGCACCTGCCAGAGCGCGCCGATCGCGGGCGGCGACGGCGGGGTGGGCGCCCCGCCGCTCCTGCCGCCCTGGACCGGCGCCGACTGCGTCGAGGACGCGAGCGACCCGCCGCGGGCCTACTTCGAGGTCCCGCGCGGGGGCGAGGGCGACGGCGACTTCTACCGCCTGCCCTTCCCCAACGACGTGCGGCGCACCGCCAGCGGGCTCGACCTCTCGGGTCACCCGCGGCCCGACGACGCGCTCCCGGTGGACGTGCTGGGCCGGGTCATCGACGCCGCCGAGGAGGACCTGGATGGCTTCGCCACCAACCCGGTCGTCTACTTCCGCTTCTCGCGCCCCTACGAGTGGGGGGACGTCACCGGGGAGCGGGTGCGCCTCGTCGACCTCACGCCCGGCTCCCCGGAGGCGGGCCGCGATCTCGGCCGCGGCTGGCTGACCACCGCCGGCCCGATCACGCGCTACATCTGCCCCAACTGGCTCTCGGTCCGGCGCGGGCACGGCGCCCCGCTCCGCCCGGGCACGACCTACGCGGTGATCCTCCTGGACGGGATCCGGACCGACGCCGAGGGCGGCAACGTGCCCTTCGAGCCCTCCCCCGATCTCGAGGCGCTGCTCGCCGACACCGCGCCCGCCGCGCCGCTCGACGCGGCCTGGGACCGCTACCAGCTGCTGCGGGACTGGCTCGCCCAGGCCGAGACGCCCGACGCGAGCGAGATCCTGAACGCGACCGTGTTCACCACCCAGTCGGCGACCGCGCCGGTGCCGGCGCTGCGCGAGGCGATCCGCGCCCAGAGCGCGCCGACCCTCAGCGACGTGACGGTCTGCGCCGACGGGGTCGAGAGCCCCTGCGCGGACGGGGGGCTGCGCGCCTGCGGCCCGGCGAGCGACGCCTACTGGGAGCTCCACGCCCGCATCGCGCTGCCCCAGTTCCAGCAGGGCACGCCGCCCTTCGAGGACCCGGAGGACGGCGGCGCCATCGCCTACGACGCGTCCGGCGCGCCGACGGTCGCCCGCACCGACGACGTGTGTTTGGTGATGACGGTGCCGAAGGTGCCGGCGGCGCCCGCGAGCGGCTTCCCGGTGGTCTTCTGGGCCCACGGCACCGGCGGCGCGTTCACCGCGCCGATCGGCAACGGCTTCGCCGGGGACCTCGCGACCGCGGACGGCGGCGCCGGCGTCGCCCAGGCGGTCACCGTCGCCATCGACATGCCCCAGCACGGCAGCCGGCGCGGCGACTCCACCCGCAGCCCCGACGGGCTGGTCTTCAACTTCGCCAACCCGCGCGCCGCGCGCGACAACTTCCTCCAGGGCGCCGCGGACCTGTTCGCGCTCGTCTACTGGGCGGAGGGCTTCGTGCTGCCGGCGGCCGACGCGCCGACCGACTTCGACGTGCGCTTCGACCCGGCGCGCTTCGCGATCCTCGGCCACAGCCAGGGCGCGAGCCACGCGTCGCTGATGATCCCCTACGAGCCGGGCGTGATCGCGACCGTGCTCAGCGGGCTGGGCGGGGACCTCACCGAGTCGATGCTCACCAAGACCCGGCCGGTGAACATCGCCGCCGCGGTCCCGCTCGCGCTCCTCGACCCGGACCGGGCGGGCAACCTCGCCGCCGGCGACAACCACCCGGCGCTCGCGCTGGTGCAGATGCTCTACGAGCCGGTCGACGCGGTGAACTACGGGCGGCACTACCACCGCGAGCCGATCGATCTCACCGGGCGCCACGTGCTCCAGACCTACGGCCTCGGCGACAGCTTCAGCACCGAGCGCACGATGGCGGCGTTCGCCCGGAGCGCGACCTTGCCGCACGTGAGCCCGCAGCTCGTCGACATCGGCCTCGGGGATCCCGTCCCGGCGCCGGTGAGCGGCAACGTGACGATCGAGATGACCGACTTCACGGTCGGCCTCCGCCAGTACGCGCCCGAGACCGGGCGCGACGGGCACCACGTCTTGACCGAGAGCCCGCAGACCCGCGCCGACGCCCTGCGCTTCCTGCTCCAGGCGCTGGCCGGCGTCACGCCGCCGATCGGCGAGTGACCGTCAGCGCTCGAGGGCCGCGAGCGCCCGGCTCTGGGCGGCGAGCAGGCGCTCCAGCTCGTGGGGCGCCGGCGCGCGGTCCAGCGCGAAGGACAGCCCCGCGTCGTCGCGCATGATGTCGGTCACGATCGGATCGAGGCGCGCCAGCGCGTCGACCACCTCGGGCCGGGCGAGCGCGGCGTAGACCGCGTCCGGGGGCGCGCCCTGGACGACGAAGCGGGGCTCGTAGGCCGGGCCGGCGAAGAAGGTGGGCGCGCGGGGACACACCCGCCACGCCTGCGCGACGACGCTCCCGTAGAGGGTGCCCGCGACCGCCCGCACGCCGCCCCTCGCGTTCGAGTGCAGCACGAAGCGCGTGGACGGCGGGCGGAGCGCCCCGAGCGTCAGGTAGGCCGTCGCCGGATCTCCGGCGTCGGCCATCACGAGCGCGACCGACCGACCCTCGTGCCGCGCCGGGACCGGCGGGAGACCCGTCGTCGCCTCGTCGTTCGCGTGGGGTCGCGCCTCGGACGGCAGCGCGGCCGCCCGGGCCTCGAGCGCCTCGGCGAGCTGCGCCGCCCACCCGAGCACGTGCGCGGTCGCGTCGTGCGACGGGAAGAGCCCTTCGAGCGTGACCTCGACCGCGTGGTCGCTCACGTGCCCCCGGCCCCCGGCCTGACCGATGCTCTGCGTGAGCCACGCCAGCTTGGGCTCGGACAGCCAGCCGGTCAACGTCGGGTGCGGCTGCCCCGGCGCCAGGCCCAGCCCGAGCGGCGGCTGGAGCTCGACCCGCAGGAGCAGCTCGTGGCCGCGCGCGTAGCCCTCGGTCGCGCGCACCGCGCCCGGCCGCCCCACCCCGATCGCCCAGAGCCGACCGCCCCGCTCGCCGGCGAACCAGCCGACGCCGCGTCGGGTCAGCCCGAGGCGCTCCGCGAGCGGCCGGAGGTGCCGCTCGACCGCGCCCCGATCCACCCAGGCTTCGGGGCCGGGCGCGGTGTAGCCGTGGGTCGCTGCCATCCGCATGGCGCCTCGCATCCGCGCGTGGTGCTCGCGATAGAACCACACGTAGAAGCCGCCCACGCCCAGCATGAAGAGCGCCGACGCGAGGGACCCGAAGCAGTTGAACGCCTCTTCCATGTCCGCGCCCATCGTCACCCGGAGGCGACGGTTGCGTCACCCCTTCCCACCGCGGCCCCGGGCGGTCATCCTCGCGCCATGAGCGACCCGGCATCCGCCTTCGACCTCGACCGCATCGGCGGCCGCAAGGCCCTCGTCGAGCTCATCGACACCATCCTCGCGTCCGGCGAAGAGGCCATGAAGGCCTACCGCGCGGGCGTGGCCAACCGGACCAAGAAGAAGCCCGACCGGAGCCCGGTGACCGAGGCGGACGAGATGGTGGAGAAGCGCCTCTCGAAGCACCTGCGCGCCCGCTACCCGGACGCCGGCTTCCTCGGCGAGGAGACCGGCGCCTCCGGCCCCGAGGACTCGGGCATGCGCTGGGTCGTCGATCCCATCGACGGCACCCGGGCCTTCATCCGCGGCCTGCCCACCTGGTCGATCCTGGTCGGGCTCGAGGCGGAGGGGGAGCCGGTGGTGGGCATCGCCTACATGCCGGCCGCCGACGATCTCTTCGTCGCCGTCAAAGGCGACGGAGCCCGGGGCAACGGCCGGCCGCTCGCGGTCTCCGAGGTCGACAGCGTGGCCGAGGCGACGGTCACCCACGGGGCCCTCTCCCAGTTCACCGATCTGCAGCTCGGTCACCTCCTGCCCCGGCTCGGCCAGGAGACCTACACCCAGCGCGGCTTCGCCGACTTCGACGGCTACCGGCAGATGCTGCTCGGGCGCTGCGACGCGATGATCGATCCCGGGGTCGCGCCCTGGGACATCTGCGCGGCGGCGGTCATCGTGCGCGAGGCCGGCGGGCGGCTGACCTCCCTGGGCGGCGAGGACACCATCTACGGCGGCGGCGCGGTGGCCACGAACGGGCACATCCACGACGCGCTGCTCGCGCTCCTGTCGCGCCCTTCCGAAGGCTGAAGGAGCGGCTACCTCCGAGCGCGTGACCCATCGCGTGCTCCTCATCTCAGGCTTCTTCGGCTTCGAGGCGGTCGGAGAGCTCCGCTACTTCGAGGGCGTCGGCGACGCCCTGCGCCGCGCCTACGAGGCCGAAGGCGAGGAGGCGGACGTGCGCGAGGTCCGCACCCTGCCCACCGCGTCGATCCGGGACCGCGCCGCCCGGGTGCTCGAGGCGCTCGAGGACCTCGCCGAGGCCGGCTCCGGGCCGATCCACCTGGTGGGGCACAGCACGGGTGGGCTGGACGGACGGCTGGCCATCGCGCCCAGCGCGAGCCTGAACGCGGACGTGGGCGACCCGGCGGCGCTCCGCGAGCGGGTGACCTCGCTGGTCACCGTGAGCACGCCCCACGGCGGCTCCCCGCTCGCCACCTTCTTCGCCAGCGCCGCCGGTCAGCCGCTGCTCCGGGCGATCACCGCGCTCGGCGCCCTCGTGCTCGACCGCGGCACCCTGCCGGTCTCGGTGGTCGTGAAGCTCGGCGACATGCTGCGGAACTTCGACGACGTCATCGGGCTGAAGGGCACGGTGCTCGACGAGCTCTACGAGCGGCTCCTGAACGACCTGACCGAGGAGCGGCGGGAGGCCATCGTCGAGCTGCTCGGAGAGATCTCGAAGGACGCGGCGCTCGTCTTCCAGCTCACCCCCGAGGGCGTCGACCTGCTCGACGCGGCCACCGGCGACCCGGACGAGATCCGCTACGGCTGCGTGATCACGCGCTCTCCCCAGCCGACCTTCTCGCAGCTCCGCGCGCTCCGTCACGACGTCTACGGGCACGCGACCTACCTCATCTACATCCTGCTCAGCGCCCTCGCCTCGCAGACGCGCACCGACATCACCGTGAACGACGCCCAGGCGGCGCGGCTCCGCGAGCTGCTCGGCGAGGTCCCCCCGAGCAGCGCCCACGACGGCATCGTGCCGACCCTGGCCCAGGCCTGGGGCGAGGTCGTGGCCGCCGCCACCGCCGACCACCTCGACCTCGTCGGGCACTACGGCAACGGCGAGGGCTCGTCGGACTGGCTGCCCTCGGGCAGCGGCTTCGACACCGAGGCGTTCCACGACGTCTGGGCCCGGGTCGCGCGCTTCCAGCTCGGCTCGGTCTGACGCCCCTGGACGAGCGCCGCGGTTCTGGTAGGGTCCGCGCGCCATGGCAGACGTGCATCACGACCGTCCCGGCGAGCCGCCCGAGATCCGGGACGAGGCCGCGGACACTCCCATGTGGGTCCCGGCGATGGGGCTCGCGCTCCTCATCGTGGGCGCGGTGTTCCTCGTCTGGCAGTCCTCCGGCGAACCGGCGCCCGACGCCGCCGCGGAGGAGCTGAACGTCGAGGGGGCGGCCGAGGCCGTCGACCCCGACGACGGCGAGCCGAACCAGTAGATGCAGCGCGAGCGCTCCGAGATCGTCGCGTCGAGCCCCCGTATCGGGGGCTTGCGGCCGGAGTCGTTCGCCCCGAAGGTCTCCGTCCCAGCGTGCCGCTGGGACGACAACGTACGCAGGGCGTCACGGACGCAGGGAGAAGGATCTCGATGACCAAGCCGATCCGGCGCGTGGGTGTCGTCGGGTCCGGCGTCATGGGCAGCGGCATCGCCGCGCACATGGCCAACGCCGGGCTCGAGGTGCTCTTGCTCGACATCGTCCCCCGGGACCTGAGCGAGAAGGAGAAGAACGATCCCCGAGCGCGCAACCGCATCGCCGCCGAAAACCTGAAGGCGACGGTCAAGTCGAAGCCCGCGCTCTTCTTCCACCCGTCGAACGCGCGGCTGGTCACGGTCGGCAACATCGAGGACGACCTCGCGAAGCTCGAGGGCTGCGACCTCGTGATCGAGGCCATCATCGAGCGCCTCGACATCAAGCGCAGCTTCTTCGAGAAGCTGGACGCGGTGGTGGACGACGACACCATCGTCGCCTCCAACACCAGCGGCCTCCGCATCGCGGACATGATCGAGGGCCGCGACGAGAAGTTCCGCAAGAACTTCCTCGTCATGCACTTCTTCAACCCGGTCCGGTACATGAAGCTCCTCGAGCTCGTGCCCGGCCCGGACACCGACCCGGCGGTCATGGAGCGCGTGGCGCGCTTCGGCCGCGACGAGCTCGGCAAGGGCATCGTCGTCGGCAAGGACACGCCGAACTTCGTCGGCAACCGCATCGGCGTGCACTCGATGATGACCACCATCCATCAGATGGTGGCCGACGGCCTGCTCCCCGAGGACGTCGACGCGATCACCGGCCCGCCGATGGGCCACCCGAAGAGCGCGTCGTTCCGCACCGCCGACCTGGTCGGCCTCGACACCTTCGTGCACGTCGCGAAGAACTGCGTCGAGTCGCTGCCGGACGACGAAGAGCGGCACGTCTTCGAGGTGCCCTCGTTCGTCGAGGGCATGGTCGAGAAGAAGCTGCTCGGGAACAAGACCCGCGGCGGCTTCTACAAGAAGACCAAGGAGGGCATCCAGACCCTCGACCTCGAGACGCTCGAGTACCGCGACAAGGGCGGCGACCCGGACATCAAGAAGACCGCCAAGTCGATCGGCAAGATCCCGGACCCGGCCGCGCGGGTGAAGAAGCTGGTGGCCACCGAAGGCAAGGTCGGCGACTTCGCCTGGAAGGTGCTCTCGAAGAGCCTCGCCTACGCCGCCCGGCGCGTCGGCGAGATCACCGACGACGTCGACGCGATCGATGACGCGATGAAGTGGGGCTACAACTGGGAGCTCGGCCCGTTCGAGACCTGGGACGCCCTCGGCTTCGCCGAGACGGTCGAGCGCATGCAGAAGGACGGCATCGATCTCCCCGCCTCGGTGGTGAAGATGAAGGAGTCCGGCGCGGCCGGCTTCTACCGCGAGGACGGCGCCGTCTACGACCTGCAGAAGGGCGAGTACGTCTCCCGCGAGCAGGACCCGCGCGAGGTCACCTGGACGCAGAAGACCGCGGGCCAGACCCCGGTGCTGAAGACCGACGGCGGCAAGGCGTTCGACCTCGGCGACGGCGTGCTCGGCGTCACCTTCACGACGCCGCACAACACCATCGACACCGGCTCCATCGACGTCCTCTGGAAGGCGGCCGAGGAGGCGGAGAAGAACTGGAAGGCCATCGTCGTCTTCAACGAGGGCCAGAACTTCTGCGTCGGGGCGAACCTCGGCTCGGTCGTCATGGCGTCGATGAACAAGCAGTGGTCGGACATCGAGACGATGGTCGACCGCTACCAGGGCGCGACCCAGCGGCTGAAGTACGCGAAGGTGCCGGTCGTCGGCGCGCCCTTCGGCATGACCCTCGGCGGCGGCCTCGAGCTCTGCTTCGCGTGCGACGCGGTGCAGGCGGCGGCCGAGACCTACTCCGGCCTCGTCGAGGTCGGCGTCGGCCTCATCCCCGGCGGCGCGGGCAACCTGAACATGCTCTGGCGGGCGCTCGAGGGCTTCCCCGAGGGCATGACCGTGAACACCTACGACGCGGTCACGCAGGTCTTCAAGAACATCGCGATGGCGAGCGTCGCCACCAGCGCGGTGGAGGCCCAGCACAAGGGCTACTTCCGCTGGAGCGACGGCGTCAGCTTCGATCGCGCGCGCCAGCTCCACGAGGCCAAGCAGAAGGCCCTCGGCATGGCGACCAGCGGCTACCACCCGCCGGCTCCCCGCGCCTACCGGCTGCCGGGCGACAGCGGGATCGCGACCCTCGAGATGATGGTCGACACCCTCCTCGCCGGCGGATACGCGACGCCGCACGACGGGACCATCGCGAAGAAGCTCGCGGTGGTGCTCTGCGGCGGCCGCGGCGGCCACACCCACGAGGTGACCGAGCAGGAGATGCTCGACCTCGAGAAGGAAGTGTTCGTCAGCCTCTGCGGCGAGCAGAAGTCGATCGAGCGCATGCAGCACATGCTCACCACCAACAAGCCCTTGAGGAACTGACATGACGAAGGTCGTAATCATCGATGCGGTCCGGTCCGCGGTGGGCCGGGCGCACAAGGGTTCGCTCGCGAGCACGCGCCCCGACGAGATGGCGGGGCAGGTGATCCGCGGGCTGATGGCGCGGAACGAGGGCGTGAAGCCCGAGCTGGTCGAGGACGTGGTCCTCGGCTGCGCGATGCCGGAGGGCGAGCAGGGCCTCAACATCGCGCGCGTCGCCGGCTTCCTCGGGGGTCTGCCCGAGGAGACCAGCGCCTTCACCATCAACCGCTTCTGCTCGAGCGGGCTGCAGGCGATCGCGAACGCGGCCGGCCACATCCTCATGGGCAGCCACGACGTCGCCGTCGCGGGCGGCGTCGAGTCGATGACCATGGTGCCGATGACCGGCAACAAGCTCAGCGCCTCGCCGGAGGCGCAGGAGAAGTACGCCAGCGTCTACACGCCGATGGGCATCACGGCCGAGAACGTGGCCCAGCGCTTCGAGATCGCCCGCGAGGACCAGGACCGGTTCGCCTACGAGAGCCAGATGAAGGCCAAGAAGGCGCTCGAGTCCGGCGCGTTCCAGGACGAGATCGTCCCGGTGAAGTCGATCCGGTACAAGGGCGGCGAGCGGGTCGAGAGCGACTTCACCGTCGACGAGCTGCCGCGGCCCGAGACCACGCTGGAGGGGCTCGCGAGCCTCCGCCCGGCGTTCTCGGTCAAGGGCAGCGTCACCGCGGGCAACGCGTCGCCGCTGAGCGACGGGGCGGCCGCCGCGCTGGTGATGAGCGACGCGAAGGCGAAGGCGCTCGGCCTGACCCCGCTCGCCACCTTCGAGCGCTTCGTCACCGTGGGCGTCGACCCGGCGATCATGGGCATCGGCCCGCTCCCGGCGGTGAAGAAGCTCCTCGAGAAGACGGGGCTGACCATCGACGACATCGACCTCGTCGAGATGAACGAGGCGTTCGCGTCGCAGTCGCTCTACTGCAAGCGCGAGCTCGGCATCCCGGACGAGAAGCTGAACGTGCACGGCGGCGCCATCGCGCTCGGCCACCCGCTCGGCTGCACCGGCGCCAAGCTCACCGCCACCGCGCTCCACGAGCTGAAGCGCCGCGGCGGCAAGCGCGCCATCGTGACGATGTGCATCGGCGGCGGCATGGGCGCGGCCGGCCTCTTCGTCCGCGACTGACCGACAGAGCCAACGCTCCTCACGCGGCGCATCCCCACTCGAGGGGGGTGCGCCGCCTTCGTTGGGGCCCTGCGCTTGTGACCGACCTTCGTGTAGGCTTCTTCCCGACAGGGGAAGGAGCACTCGCATGAGGTATGGATTCGTAGGCATCGTGGCGGTGGCGCTGGTCGGGCTCGCCGGCTGCGATGGAGGGGAGACGCCGGCGGACGGCGGCGCGGACGGCGCGGTCGCGTGCAGCGGCGGCCAGGAGGCGTGCGACGGGGTCTGCGTCGACACCGACACGGACCGCGCGCACTGCGGCGCGTGCGGCAACGTGTGCGAGGACGGCGAGGTCTGCGCGGCGGGCAGCTGCGAGCTGTCGTGTCCCGCCGGCCAGACCGCGTGCGGCGGCACCTGCCACGACCTCGACACCGATCGCGCGCACTGCGGCGGCTGCGGGACCGAGTGCGGGAGCGGCGAGATCTGCGCGGCGGGGAGCTGCGAGGTCTCTTGCCCGGCCGGGCAGGCGGAGTGCGACGGCACCTGCCACGACACGATGAGCGATCCGGCGCACTGCGGCGGGTGTGGCATGGCGTGCGCAGCGGGCGAGGTCTGCATGGCGGGGGCCTGCGCGACGTCGTGCGGGGCCGGCACCACGGAGTGCAGCGGCGCCTGCGTGGATCTGATGACCTCCCCCGATCACTGCGGCGGCTGCGACGCGCCCTGCGTGGACGACGTGGGCGCCTCCGGGCTCTGCGTGATGGGCGCGTGCCGCACCGTGTGCGACGAGGGGACGGGCGACTGCAACGGCGACCTGTCGTCGACCGGTGGCGACGGGTGCGAGACGCCCATCGCGACCGACCCGATGAACTGCGGCGTGTGCGGGCGCGCCTGCGTCTTCACCAACGCGACGGGCGGGTGCACGAGCGGCGCCTGCGTCATCGCGACCTGCGACGTCGGCTTCGACGACTGCGACATGGACGCCACGAACGGCTGCGAGACCGACATCGCCGGTGACGCCGCGAACTGCGGGACCTGCGGCACGATGTGCGCGTCGGGCGAGGTCTGCGTGACCGGCGCCTGCATGCCTCCGCCGGGCGAGGACTGTCGGAACCCGATCGTCCTGGCCGCCGGCATGAACACGGTCAACTGGGTGGCGTCGACCAACGACTACCTGACGACCGATCCCGAGTGCCTCTCGACCAGCTTCGACGTGGACGGCCCGGACGTCGTGCTGAGCTACACGGCGACCGCCAACAGCGAGGTCTCGTGGACCCTCACCAAGCCGAACAACGTCCGCTGGGTGGCCTCGGTCAGTGACGCCGCCTGCGGCATGGCGACGCCCGAGATCTCCTGCGACTCGCAGTTCGGCGGCACCGAGCTCAGCGGCAGCTTCCTCGCCGCCGCCGGCACGACCTACTACTTCTACGTGGCGGACACCGACTCCTCGGCGGACCCGCTCGACAACCCGTTCACCATCGACATCACGGAGACGGCGGCGCCGTGCTTCCCGGGCGTCGGCGGCGTGGTCGGGAACACGATCACGCGCATCCCGTCGGGCCTGTCGTTCCTGACCGAGTACTACGTGGCGGCGGACGACGCCCCCGGCGGGTTCCTCTACTTCGGCGGGACGAGCGACCTGTGGCGGATCCCCAAGGCCGGCGGGGTCGCGGAGGACGTCGAGGCGGCCGCGGGCATCGGCTCGTCCGAGCTGGGCTACGAGATGCTGATCGTGGGGAGCGACATCTTCGTGGTGAACGACAGCACCACGGGCACCACGGGCAAGCTGATCCGGATCAGCGCGGACGGAGGCGCCACCTGGATCGCGGGCGGGGAGGACTACGCGCTGTTCCCGACCGCGCCCAACGACGACTTCCGCGGCGCGACGTCGGACGGGAGCAGCATCTTCCTCATCACGCACGACACGGTGGAGACCGAGATCTGGAGCGTCCCGGTCGGCGCCGTCGTGGTCCCGGCCCCGGCGACGCTGGTCGGGACCATCCCGACGGAGGACACCTGCTCGGGCCTCGCGGTCGATGGCTCGTTCTTCTACACGGTGTGCGCCGACTCCGACGACCTCATCCGCATCGACCGGTCCACGCTCGCCGTCACCCAGCTCTTCGACGGAACCAGCGTGAGCTCGACGCGCAACGGCGTGGCCGTCGACGACAACGACATGGATGGCGTGGCCGACGTCGTGTACTGGCAGGACGCCGAGGAGCGGGTGCGGTTCACCTGCGGTCTGGGCGCGGGTCGCACCCCGTTCACGGCCAACCTGGGCACCTGGGGCTCGGGCACGTCGAACTACGGGCTCGGGTTCCTGGATGGAGCGACGCCGATGCTCTGGAGCTACGACGACGACACCGAGGACCTGATCCGCCTCGATTGACGAGAAGCCTCCGAGCCCCTCCCTCCACGGACCGGGAGGGGCTCGGGCGCACGCAGTAAAGAAGTGCGAAGGCCGCTTGCTCCCGACCGCGAACACCGCATGAAGGAGTCGTGAGCGAGACGAAGACACCCGCGACCCGGCCCTGGCGCCGCCGCATCCTCCGCGGCCTCGGCGCGCTCGGGGGCGCGCTCCTGCTCGTCGGCGGCGTGCTGCTCGCGGACGCCTGGAACGCGATGGGCACGAGCGCGGACGGCGCCCGCCTGGAGCGGATGAAGGAGTCGCCCCGCTGGGGCGGCGAGGGCTTCGTCAACCCGATGCCGATGGTGGAGCCCGAGCTGATGGAGGCCACCGCCCGCTGGCTCGAGGGCGGCGACCACCGCACGCCCGAGTCCCCGCCCCCGATCGAGCGGCGCACCCGGGCCGACTTCGAGGCCGTGCCCGAGGGCGGCCTCCGCATCACCTGGCTCGGCCACTCGACGATGCTGATCGAGCTCGACGGGCACACCCTCCTGACCGACCCGATCTGGGGAGAGCGCTCGAGCCCGTCGAGCTGGCTCGGCCCCGAGCGCTTCCACGCCCCGCCCCTCCCGCTCGAGGAGCTGCCCGAGCTCACCGCGGTGCTGATCAGCCACGATCACTACGACCACCTCGACACGCCGACCATCGAGGCGCTCGAGGCCCGCGCGCCTCGCTACCTCGTGCCGCTCGGGGTGGGCGCGCACCTGGAGTACTGGGGCGTCGACCCGGCCCGCATCACCGAGGTCGACTGGTGGGACGAGGTCGAGATCGACGGCCTGCGGCTCGTCTCGACCCCCGCCCGCCACTTCTCGGGCCGCACCGGCTTCGACAAGGACGCCACGCTCTGGACGAGCTGGGCGATGATCGGCCCCGAGCACCGCGTCTACTTCAGCGGCGACACCGGCTACTTCCACGGCTTCCGCGAGATCGGCGAGCGCCTCGGCCCCTTCGACGCGACGATGCTCGAGGTCGGCGCCTACAACCAGCTCTGGCGCGACGTGCACCTCGGCCCCGAGCAGGCGGTGCGCGCGCACGTGGACCTGCGCGGCGAGGTCATGCTGCCGGTGCACTGGGGCACCTTCGACCTGGCCCTGCACGCCTGGACCGAGCCCCCGGAGCGCCTGCGCCTGGCGGCGGAGCGCGAGGGCGTGCGCGTCGCCATCCCCCGCCCCGGCCAGAGCGTGCTCCCGTCCTCGCCCCCGGACGTCGCCCGCTGGTGGCCCACGCTGCCTTTCCAGACGGCCGACGAGGCCCCGGTGGTCGCCTCGCACCTGAACGAGCGAGCCCTCGGCGCCGCCGCAGTGATGCGCTAGCCGGGGCCGCCAGGCCCCGGCTCCCGTGCCCCTGCCCGTGCCCGTGCCCGTGCCCGCGAAGCCCGAAAGACGCGCCCGCCCGCCCCGCCCCGCCCCGCGTGAAGAAGCGTGAGGATCGCCCACCCGCCGTTGCGGCCCTCCCTGGCCGTCTCCAGAGTGCAGGCGTGCCTTTCTGGCTGAGAATGATCCTCTTCGTGCTCGCGATGATCCTGCTCGCGGGCGTGACCACCTGGTATGTCTGGCGCCGCAGCGCCTTCGCCGCCGGCCTCGGCCGCCGCGGCAAGCGGGCGCTCGCGGTGGCGCTCTTCTCGGGCCCGGTGATGATGATCGCGGCCCGGAGCTTCGAGCCGCTCCTGCCGCGTGACGTGGCGGCTCTGCTCGGCGCGGTCGGCGCGACCGTGCTGCTCGGCACGTGGATCTCCACCGTGCTCGTCGGCACCCTCGACCTCGGCTTCCTCGCCGCCCGCTGGCTCCGCCGAGCCCGCGGCAAGACCGCCCCCGCGGCAACGCACACGGTCGCGGCATCGGACACGGCTTCGGTCGCGGACACGGCTTCGGTCGCGGACTCGGCTTCGGTCTCGGACTCGGCTTCGGACTCGGACTCGGCTTCGGACTCCGTCTCGGAGCCCATCGCCGGGACGCCCAGCCTGGGCACCCTCCCCCGCCGCGCCCTCCTCCGCCGCTCCCTCACCGGCGCCGCCCTCTCGGTCGGCTTCGGCGCCGCCGGCTACGGCGCCCTCTTCGGCCGGCGCGACTACGAGATCACCGAGGTCCCGATCCCGATCCCGGGCCTCTCGCCTCGCCTCGACGGTTACCGCATCGCGCAGATCAGCGACGTGCACTTCGGCACCTACGTGGGCGAGCCGGAGCTGCGCTCGGCGGTCGCATTGATGCGGGAGGCCCGCCCGGACCTCATCGTGCTCACCGGCGATCTGCTGGACCACGACGCCGCCTACGCGCCCTGGCTCGGCCGCATGGTGCGCGCCTTCTCGGAGCTCGGCCCGCGCGACGGCGTGACCGTGATCCCCGGCAACCACGACTACTACGCGGGCGTGGAGGCGGTGCTCTCGGTCTCCCGCGAGGGCGGCGGCACGGTGCTGCGCAACCAGAGCCGCGTGATCGGCGACGGCCACATCGCGCTCGTCGGGGTCGACGACGTCTGGGCGCGCCGCAACGGCGACGGGCCCGGCCCCGACCTCGAGCGCGCCCTCGCGGACGCTCCCCCCGATCTCCCGCGGGTGCTGCTCTGCCACAACCCGGTGTTCTTCCCCGAGGCGGCCGGCGAGGTCGCGCTCCAGCTCAGCGGCCACACGCACGGCGGCCAGGTGAACCTCGGCGTGCGGCCGGCGGAATTCGTCCTGCCCTACGTCGAGGGCCTCTACGTCGAGCAGGGCTCGCGCCTCTACGTGAACCGCGGCTTCGGCACCGCCGGGCCTCCGGCCCGGGTGGGCGCGCCCCCGGAGATCACCCTGGCGGTGCTGACGGCGGCGTAGCCTCGCGGGCGGGCGGCAGATCGAGCACGACCCGCCAGCCCTCCTCCTCGCGGACCAGCTGGATCTCGGCCCGCCGATCGCGCTCCTCGTTCTCGACCACGACCGTGGCCTCGTTCCCCTCGACGGTCTCTCGCATCCCGCGGCTGCCCCGGGCCGGCGCGAACGTCTGCCGGAAGCGCCCGCGGGCGATCATGTCCCACGGCTCCATCGGCCGTCCGCCGAGCGAGCTGGCGAGGTGGGCGCGCTCGGCCAGCGCGCGGCGGCTGTCCTCGGCGAGGAGCGCGTAGGCGTCCTCGACCGCGCTCGGATCGTGCTCGGCGCGGGCCATCGACTCGAGGAAGAGCCGCACCGCGCCCGACGGCGTGTCGTCCGAGGGCGCCTCGGTGCAGCCGAGCAGCGCGAGCGGGACGAGCGCGATCGAAAGCCACCTCACGCGGCCGGCTTGCCACGACCGCGGCCCCCGGGCTAGCAGGGGCCGATGCGCCGCGCCCTCCTCGTCCTCGCGTTCTTCTCCCTCGCCGGCTGCGACGACAGCCGCTGCGAGGCCCGCGGCGCCGCCCGCTGCACCGACGAGGGCGTGCTCGAGCGCTGCGAGCCCAACCGCTACGGCGGCCTCGAGTGGGCGGCCCATCCCTGCGAAGGCGCCACCCCGACCTGCGCGCCCCACGGCGAAGACGAGGCGGCCTGCGTGGGCGAGCGGGTGGGCGAGTGCGATCTCTCGAGCTTCGAGGATCGCTGCGTCGACGAGCGCACCCTCGAGGACTGCGCGCCCTTCGGCCCCGAGGGCGACGAGGGCGCGCTGCACCGCGTCCGCTGCGCGGAGGGCACCCGATGCGGCGAGGTCCCGCGCGCCGCCATCGCGGCCGGCCGCGCCGAGGGCGCTCGCCACGACTGCTACGCGCCCCGCGACCCGCACTCGCCCCCCGCCCTGGTGACCTTCACCCACGGCGACGTCCGGCTCGGCGACGCGCCCGCGCCCCCGGTCCCGTTCCGGGTCCCGCGGGGCACGCTCCTCCACCTCGGCGAGGAGGCGCGCGCGGTGGTCCTGGTGAAGGAGCGCCCGAGCCGGGTCGAGGGCCCGCGCGAGCTCGACGTCTACTCGCTCCAGCCCGAGGCCGTCGTGGCCACCCCCGAGGCGGCCGCCATCGAGGCGCTGCTCGAGCGCGAGCCGCCCCGCCCGGTGCCCCCGGAGGAGATCCTCCTGAGCCCGGCCCCGAGCGAAGCTCGCGTGGTGCGCGTCTGGGTCGGCGAGGGCCTCCCGGGCGCGTCCGCCCGCCTGCCCGACCTCGCCTGGCGCTGCGACGAGGACTGCGGCCGCACGGCGACCGTGAGGCAGCTCGAGCCCGAGCGGCGCACCGTGTGGCGCGGCTCCGGCGACCGCGCGATCGACTACGACGGCCCGCCCCTCGAGCCCGGTCACGTCTACGAGCTGGTGCTCGGCGACGTCGTCTACCGCCTCGAAGCCGAGACCCCGCCCCGCCTCGACGCCCTGATGGCCCAGATGCGCGGCTGGCCCCTCGCCGAGCAGATGTCCGTCCTCGCCGCGCTCCACCGCTGGGGAGGCTCCCGCGCCGCCGCCGTGATCGCCCTCCTCCGCGCGCACGTCGAAGCCCAGCGAGGAGACCCCGCCGTCCGCGCCCTTCTCGACGCCTACGGCATCCCCACCCGCTGACCCCCTCTTCTTCGGGAATCAGCGTTCCTTTCGAAAGGAAAGGAGCCCCTAGTTCTTCGGGAATCAGCGTTCCCTTTCGGAAGGATTCGGGAATCAGCGTTCCCTTTCGAAAGGAAGGGAGCAGGGAGGCAGGAGGCGAGGAGGAATACGGGTTGGCACGAGGACGGCGTCGGGAGAGCCCGTCGTGGAATGGCGAAGATCGCCCCCATGCCCTCGACCCGAGTCCGCCCCGGCCCCGCCAGTCCGAGTCCGAGTCCGAGTCCGACTCCGACTCCGACTCCGACTCCGAGTCCGAGTCCGACTCCGAGTCCGACTCCGAGACCGAGACCGTCGCCGAGTCCGATCCCGAGACGCCGACCCGCTGGCGATCGCCACCGCGCGGCGAGCGTCCGAGTCCGGCCTGGCCTGGCCATTCCTCCTCGCCTCCCACCTCCCCACTCCCTGCAACACACAGCCGCCGAACCGCGGGCTGATCGCCACCGCGCGGCGAGCGCCCGAGCCCGGCCTGGCCTGGCCAATTCCTCCTCGCCTCCCACCTTCCCACTCCCCAAGACACAGCCGCCGAACCGCGGGCGATCGCCACCGCGCGGCGAGCGCCCGAGGCTGGCCTGGCCTGGCCAGTTCCTCCTCGCCTCCCACCTCCCCACTCCCAGCAACACACAGCCGCCGAAGCGCGGGCGATCGCCACGGAGCGGCGAGCGTCCGAGCCGGGCCCCGTCCCCTTCCTTCCTCGCTTCCCACCTTCCTCGCTTCCTGCGAGTCGCAGGTACCGAGACGTGAGGAGCGGGATCAGGCTTCGATGTCCTCGCCCGCATCCGGATCATCGAGCGGCATGGCGGGACGAGGGCCGACCTCGCGGTAGGCGGGGAGCTCGTAGGTGCGGTCGGGGGTGGCGAGGTGCTCGAACCACTCGACGAAGCGGCGGAGGGTGGCTCGCTGCTCGGGGGTGGGGACGAAGCGATCGCCGCAGAAGGTCGCCCCGACGTGGGGCGCGAGGGCGAGCTTGCGGATGGCGATGACGTCGGTGCGGAGGCGCATGCCTTCGTAGACGCCGCTGCGGGCGAGCGGGCGGCCGATGTAGTCGCCGCGGATGCGCCGCGTGCCGCCGCTCGCGTGGAGCTCGACCGCCTCGCAGCCGCGCCACCGGGCGCGATCGGCCGGGGCGTCGACGATGGCCGACACGCTGACGTGGTCGCTGCCGGGGCGCGCCCAGAGCCGGAGCACGCCGTAGCCGAGGGAGGCCTCCGCGTTGCCCCAGGGGATGCGCAGCTCGAGGGACGGCTGGTCCCGGGCGTCCGGGCGCACGACGAGCTCGCCCTCGTAGGGGAGATCGGCGGGCAGCGAGCGGGCCCAGGCGGGCGGCGGCAGCGGGGCCGACCCGCAGCTCCCGAGCAGCGCCATCAGCGCCGCCGCCGACCATGTGCTCACGACCCTCGTCACGGACTTGTCCAACAACATACGGCGCCTAGTCCGGACCCTCCACCCCCACCCCGCCTTGGGTCGGCCGTGCGGGGTCTGCACACCCCGGCCAGGCGGCTCCGGGGCGAATCAGGTGCGTGACGATCGGACCGTCGGGGGCGGCCCGACTTTTGCGGGCCGAGGGCCTCGCCTATGCTCGGCCCCGAGGTCTCCCCCATGCACCCCCTTCGAATCCCCCACCTTCGCGCGCTCCTCCTCGCCTTCGCCTCCCTGGCCCTCGCGGCCGGCTGCGACTGCGGCGGCTCCATCGGCGGCGGCGGCCCCTGCGAGAGCAACGACGACTGCGAGGCCGACGGCGTCTGCGTCGACGGCCGCTGTCAGGCCCCGATCGACGCCGGCCCCGACACCGGCATCCCCGACTGCGTCGACGAGGACCGCGACGGGCGCTGCGCGATCGACGACTGCGACGACGCCAACCCGCAGCGGGGCGGCGACGAGGTCTGCGACGCGATCGACAACGACTGCGACGGGACCATCGACGAGGGCATCAGCACGCTCTGCGCCGACTGCACGCCGGGGTGCAGCGCCGAGGAGATCCCCGGGCCGGGCGGCTGGATGCCGACCGAGGACAACTCCGAGGGCGTCATCGTCGACGACGACGGCGCGCTCACCCTCGGGCGCAACATGGCGATGGCCTTCGCGGTCTGGGTCGCGAACATGGACGAGGGCACCGTCAGCAAGCTCGACTCGCGCACCGGCGCCGAGGTCGCGCGCTACCCGACGGTGAACGCCACCGCGCCGGCGGGCACGCGCCCGTGGAACGAGGCGTGCAACTGGTCGAACCTCGGCAACTGCCCCTCGCGCACCGCGGTCGATCAGAACTTCGACGCCTACGTCGCCAACCGCGCCTTCGGCAACCAGGGCACCATCACCAAGTACGCCAACCGGGAGACCGACTGCGTCGACCGGAACGGCAACGGGATGATCGAGACCAGCCGCGACCTCAACGCGAACGGCATGATCGAGATGGGCACCCCGGAGTTCGTCGGCCCCGACGACGAGTGCATCCTCTGGACGGCGCCGGTCGGCGCGGGCAACGGCGTGCCTCGCGCGCTCGCCATCGGCGTGGCCCCGCCCGACGCGTTCGTGGGCGACGTGTGGGTCGGGCTCTTCAACGAGCGCCAGGCTTGCCGCCTCGATCCCGCCTCGGGCGCGACCATCGCGTGCATGCCGATCTCCGACTTCCGGCCCTACGGCATGGCCGCCGACTCGATGGGCCGCATCTGGACCGCGGACCGCTCGGGCGCGCGCCGCGACGTGCTCGGCTTCATCGACCCGATCGCGATGAGCTTCACCCCGGTGGCGGCGATGCCGGGCTCGGAGTGCGCCGTCCCCTACGGCATCACCGTCGACGGAGCCGGCGACGTCTTCCTCGCCAACCAGTGCAACCCCTCGCTCTGGCGGTTCCGCCCGTCGACCGGGGAGTGGACCGGCGTCGACGCGGGCGCGGCCGCCTTCACCGGGACGCCGCGCGGGGTGGCCGCCGACGAGACCTATCTCTGGACCGCGCTCAGCCACGCGGGCGACGCCTTCGCCGGCGGGGTGACCAACCGGGTCCGGCAGTACCGGCTGAGCGACCTGAGCTTCGTCGCCGAGCACACCATCCCGACCGGCCAGCAGCCGATCGGCATCGGGGTGAGCTTCGACAACTCGGTCTGGGCGATCTGCCGCAGCAACAACATCGCGGCCCGCCTCGACCCCGCCACCGGCGTGTGGACCGAGCATCAGGTCGGCTTGCACCCCTACACCTACAGCGACTTCATCGGCTTCGGCCTCAACGTCTTCGCCGAGCCGCGCGGCCGCTACCACTTCGTGCTCGAGGGCTGCCCCACCGGCACCAACGTCTGGCAGGGCGCCCGCTACACCGCGGAGATCCCGGCGGGCACGTCGGTGACGGTCTGGGCGCGCGCCGCGGACACCCGCGACGGGCTCGCCGCGGAGGAGTGGATCGGGCCCTGGGAGGGCAACCCGGCCGACTTCACGATGGCCCCCGGCCCGGTGCCGAGCCGGCGCTTCCTCCAGGTGGAGCTGAGGCTCTCGACCACCGACCGCACGACCGCGCCGCGGGTCTTCGACATCGAGGTCGCGGGGGTCTGCGAGCCCATCGTCGAGTGACGTTGATCCTCGGGGCGTTCACGGTAGGATGCGCGCGCCTTCATGGACGCCCAAGACCCCACGCTCGGCCTGCGCCGCGTCATCCGTGACGACGGGTCCGCCAACCCCGACACGGACCCCTTCCTCCCGGAGGAGACGCTCCGGTCGATGTACCGCGAGCTGCTGAAGATCCGGCGCCTCGACGAGCGCATGCTCGGCAAGCAGCGGCAGGGCAAGGTCGGCTTCTTCGGCACGATCACCGGCCAGGAGGCCACGCCGATCGCGACCGCCTTCGCGCTCGAGGATCGCGACTGGATCTTCCCCGCGCTCCGCGAGAGCGCGATCATGCTCTGCCGGGGCTTCCCGCTCTCCGACTGGCTCGCGCAGGTCTACGGGAACCAGCGCGACGTGCTCAAGGGCCGCCAGATGCCGAGCCACATGAGCGGCCGCGCGGTGAACCAGGTCTCGTGGTCCAGCTGCATCGGCCCGCAGATCCCGCAGGCGGTGGGCGCGGCGATGGCCGCCAAGCGCCGCGGCGACGACGCCGTGTCGGTCGGCTTCATGGGCGACGGCGCCACCAGCCAGCCCGACTTCCACGCCGCGATGACCTTCGCCGCGAAGGACAGCGCGCCGGTCGTGCTGATCTGCCAGAACAACCACTGGTCGATCAGCGTGCCGACCGAGAAGCAGACCGCGTCGGCCACCATCGCGGTCAAGGCCAAGGCCTACGGGATGCCCGGGATCCGCGTGGACGGCAACGACGTGCTCGCCGTCTACTCGGCGGTGAAGGAGGCGGCCGACCGCGCCCGCCGCGGCGAGGGGCCGACCTTCGTGGAGGCGGTGACCTACCGCATGGGCCCGCACTCCTCGAGCGACGACCCGACGCGCTACCGCAGCCAGGACGAGGTCGACGCGTGGGCCAAGAAGGACCCGATCGCGCGCTACGAGGCCTACCTCCGCAAGGCGGAGCTGCTCGACGACGCCTCGCGTGAGGCCGTCATCGAGGACCTGGAGCGCGAGATCACCGCCGCGATCGACGAGGTCGAGGAGCTGCCGCCGCCGCCGCGGGGGACGCTCTTCGACGACGTCTACGCGGACACGCCCGCCCACCTCGACGAGCAGCGGGACGCCCTCTCGCGACTCCCCGACGCGCCGCGCGGGCACTGAAGACACGGAATCGGGCACTTCCCGCCGAGCGCGGGTCGCCCTACGAGAACCCTCAGGAGAGACACATGGCTGAGAAGAGCTACGAGGCGATCGTCATCGGCGCCGGTCCCGGCGGCTACCCGGCGGGCATCCGATTGGCCCAGCTCGGCGTCAAGACGCTGGTGGTCGAGAAGGAGTACTACGGCGGCGTCTGCCTCAACTGGGGCTGCATCCCGTCCAAGGCGCTGATCGCGGCCGCGAACACCTACCAGGACATGCAGGAGGGCGTCGGCACGATGGGCATCTCCGTCGGCGACGTGTCGATCGACGTCGGCAAGCTGCAGGACTGGAAGGACGGCATCGTCAAGAAGCTCACCGGCGGCGTGCAGGGGCTGCTCAAGGCCAACAAGGCCGACTCGGTGATGGGCACCGCGAAGCTCGTCGGCAAGAACCAGGTCGAGGTGACCGACGCCGACGGAAAGAAGACCGTCTACCAGGCGAGCAAGGGCATCGTCATCGCGACCGGCGCCCAGGTCATCCAGATCCCCGGCATGGAGATCGACGGCGAGACCATCATCAGCGCGCGCGAGGCGGTCAGCCTCCGCCAGGCCGAGGGCACCATGGTCGTCGTCGGCGGCGGCGTGATCGGCATGGAGCTCGGCATGGTCTACCAGAAGCTGGGCATGAAGGTCGTGGTGGTGGAGCTGCTCCCGCAGCTGCTCACCGGCGTCGACAAGGACCTCGTCCGCGTCGTGCAGAAGGCCTTCGAGAAGTCCGGCGGCGAGGTGCACGTCGAGGCCAAGGTCGAGAAGATCGAGAAGAAGGGCGGCAAGGCCACCGTCACCGTCGCGACCAAGGACGGCAAGAGCTTCACCATCGACGCCGACAAGGTCCTCATGGCCGTCGGCTTCAAGCCGAACAGCAAGAACCTCGGCCTCGAGGATCTCGGCGTGAAGATGGACCAGCGCGGTCACATCCAGGTCAACGAGAAGCTCGAGACGAACGTCTCCGGCGTCTACGCCATCGGCGACGTCATCGGCGCGCCGTACCTGGCGCACAAGGCCACCAAGGAGGGCGAGATCGTCGCCGAGGTCATCGCGGGTCACAAGGCCGCGGTCGACTGGCGCGCGATGCCCGCCGCCATCTTCACCGAGCCGGAGATCGCGACCGTCGGCATCACCGAGACCCAGGCCAAGGAGCAGGGCAAGAAGGTGAAGATCGGCAAGTTCCCCTTCAGCGTGAGCGGCCGCGCGATGGCGGTGCGTCACACCGAGGGCTTCATCAAGACCATCGTCGACGCGGAGACCCACGAGGTGCTCGGCGTCGCCATCGTCGGCCCCGAGGCCAGCGACCTCATCAGCGAGGCGTCGCTCGCCATCGAGATGTGTGCCTTCGCGGAGGACGTGCACCTCACCATCCACCCCCACCCCACCCTGGGCGAGGCGGTGATGGAGAGCTTCAAGCACGCGCTCGGCGAGGCCGTGCACGTCATGAACCGCTGATTTTTCGCGCCAAAGATGCATCAGGGGGCGCCAGGGCACGTTCTGGCGCCCCTTGCTCTATCATGTCCCCGGGATGACGGATGGAGCGGACGACTGGGTCGAGATGCCGACCCTGGCACAGGACTCTCGGCTCTGGGTGGCGCTCGAGGGCCCGGACGAGGTCTGGCTGGGGCGGCTCGCGCACGAGCTGGGCCGGATCGGGGTGCGGGCGAAGCTCGCCAAGGCGGAGGACCAGTCCGCCTCGGGGCGCCACCCCAAGCTCGTGGTGAAGTGCGGGTGGCCGGATCCCTCGAGCGGCGACGACCCTGCGCCGCTCGAGTCCGAGCCGACGCTCTGGTTCCCGGGCAAGGACGGCTCGATGGTCAGCCTGCGCGGCGACCGGAACATGAACGTGCTCGCGATGGAGGTCGCCCGCTTCTTCCGCGGCGTCGAAGACGACGCCGAGGACACCGTCCAGGACGACCTGCTCGAGCAGCAGATCCGCGAGTTCCAGCAGCGCTCGAACGCGCCCAAGCCGCGCCCCGCGCCGAGCTTCTCGACGCCGCCGCCCAGCGCGACCTCGGTGCCGCCGCCCGCGAAGTCCGGCGGCGGAGCGGCGGGCTTCGTGGTGCTCGCGGTCTTCCTCCTCGTCATCGTGGGCGCCCTGGTGTTCTTCCTCGTCCGATGACCCGCGCCGGCCTCGCCTGGGCGTTGCTGCTCGCGGGCTGCGCGCTGAGCCACGGGCGCGAGGCGCCGGGCGACGCGGGCCCCGAGCCGCCTCGGTCCCGGCCTCGCTGGCGGGCGATCGAAGCCGGCGACTACTTCAGCTGCGCGCTCGCCCTCGACGGCGTCGCCTGGTGCTGGGGCTCGAACGGCTCGGGCCAGCTCGGCGTGGGCGGCGGCGAGGCCGAGATCTTCGCCCCGCGGCGCGTGGACACCGACGCGCGCTTCCGGCAGCTCAGCGCCGGGGCCTCGCACCTCTGCGGGGTCGACGACATGGCGCAGCTCTACTGCTGGGGCTCCAACATCAACCTGGCCCTCGGCACCGGCGACGAGGCCAACCGCGACCGCCCGACGCGCGTCGTCGCCGTCGCGACCGAGATCATCGAGGTCCGGGCGGGGGCGTTCCACACCTGCGCGAGCGACGTGTTCGGCGACGTCTACTGCTGGGGGAGCAACTCCCGCGGACAGTGCGGGGTGCCGGACGTGAGGGCCGTGCCCCGGCCGAGCGCTCCGGTGCTCGACGGCGCGCTCGCGCTGGCCTCCGGTGACAGCCACAGCTGCGCGCTCCGCGTCGACGGCGTCTGGTGCTGGGGCAGCGGGGAGCGAGGGCAGCGCGGAGACGGCGGCGAGACCAGCCCGGAGCCCCGGCGCGTGCCGGGCGTCGAGGGCGCGCGCGGGCTGTTCGCCGGGGGGACCACCACCTGCGCGACGGGGCCCTTCGGCGTCCGGTGCTGGGGCGGCAACGAGCACGGGCAGGCCGGGGACGGCGGCGGCCCCGACCGCGAGACCCCGGTCGACGCCTCCTCGCTGCCGCGCGAGGTGGTCGAGATCGAGCAGGGCGCCAACAACCACGCGTGCCTGCTCGGCGAGGATCGGCGCGTGCGCTGCTGGGGCTTCGCCGGCTCGGGCCGTCTCGGGGACGGCACCGAAGAGGAGCGCCGGGACCCGGTCGAGCCCCTGGGGCTCCCGAACGCCGGAGACGTCGCGGTGGGCGCGGGCCACGGCTGCGCGCTGAGCCTCGACGACCGGGTGCACTGCTGGGGGCTCAACCTCAGCGGCCAGCTCGGCGAGGGGCCGGAGGGCAAGCGCCCCTTCCCGGCCGAGGTGGCCTTCCCGTGACTACCGGCCAGCGCCGCCAGCGCTAGAGTCCCCGCATGCGACGGCAGATCACCGTGCACCGGCTCGGCCGGGTCCGCTACGCCGAGGCGCTCGAGCTGCAGGAGCGGCTCCAGCGCGCCCGCATCCGAGGCCGGGTGGGCGACACCCTGCTCCTCCTCGAGCACCCGCCGGTCGTGACCCTGGGGCGCGGCGCCAAGGAGCAGAACATCTTGCTCTCTCGGGCGCTCCTCGCGGCGCGCGGCTTCGACGTGGCCGAGATCGGGCGCGGCGGCGACGTGACCTACCACGGGCCCGGGCAGCTCGTCGGCTACCCCATCCTCGACCTGAGCCCGGACCGCAAGGACGTGCGGCGCTACGTCACCGACCTCGAGGAGCTGATGATCCGGCTCGCGGCCGAGTACGGGCTCGAGGCGGGCCGGGTGCCGAAGCTCAACGGGACCTGGATCGGCGACCGCAAGATCGGCGCGATCGGCGTGCGCATCAGCCGCTGGGTCACCATGCACGGCTTCGCCTTCAACGTGACCACCGACCTCGACCACTTCGGGGTCATCGTGCCCTGCGGCATCACCGACCGCGGCGTGACCTCGCTGCAGCGGGAGCTCGACCGGGACGTCGCGATGGACGAGGTGATGCCGAAGCTCGAGGCGCTCTTCGGCGAGCTCTTCGACGCCGACCTGACGGTGAGCGACGCGCCGCCGCTCGAGGGCGTCGACGAGAGCGCGTGGGCGCCGGAGCCCTGGCGCGACGCCGCCCCGTCTTCGTAGCTCGGTCCTCCCAGCTCGCGCCCGAACCCGTGGAGAGACGCGGCCAGCCGTGATATGTGAACCGCGGTTCAGCGATTTCGAAGCACGGGAGCGCAGCACATGGATCTGTCTTTCACGCCCGAGCAGGAGGCCTTCCGCGAGGAGGTGCGCGCCTGGGTGAAGTCGGCGATGCCGCCCCACCTCGCCGCCAAGGCCGAGGTCGACGGCAACTTCTCCATGCCGGAGATCATGGAGTGGCACAAAATCCTCTACCAGAAGGGCTGGGTGGCCCCGCACTGGCCGGAGGCGGTCGGAGGCCCCGGCTGGGACGCCGCCAAGCGGTTCATCTTCACCGAGGAGCTCGAGAAGGCGGGCACGCCGCAGCTCTCGCCCTTCGGCCTGGTGATGGTCGGGCCGCTGATCATCCAGTTCGGCACCGACGCCCAGAAGGAGCGCTTCCTGCCGAAGATCCTCAGCGGTGAGGAGGTCTGGTGTCAGGGCTACTCGGAGCCGAACGCGGGCAGCGACCTGGCGTCGCTCCGCACCACGGCCGAGGACGCGGGTGATCACTTCGTGGTCAACGGCCAGAAGACCTGGACGACCTACGCGCAGTACGCCGACTGGATCTTCTGCCTGGTGCGCACGAACCAGGAGGTGAAGAAGCAGGCGGGCATCAGCTTCCTGCTCATCGACCTGAAGGCCGAGGGCGTGACGGTGAAGCCGATGCTCACCAGCGGGCACACGCCCGCCTTCTGCGACACCTACTTCGACAACGTGAAGGTGCCGAAGGAGAACGTCGTCGGGAAGGTCGACCAGGGCTGGACGATGGCCAAGGCGCTGCTCGGTCACGAGCGCACGATGATCGCGGCGGTCGGGCAGTCGACCCGCGAGATCGGGCACGTCAAGCGCATCGCCAAGAAGACGCTGAAGGACGGCCGGCCGCTGCTGGAGGACGACGTCTTCCGCGCCAAGATCGCGAAGCTCGAGATCGAGCTCGAGGCGCTGAAGATGGCGAACTTCCGGGCGCTCGCCGGGGCGCAGCTCGGGCACGCGCCCGGGCCGGAGAGCTCGATCCTCAAGCTCCGCGGCTCCGAGATCCTCCAGCGCACGCAGGAGCTGGCGATGGAGGCCATGGGCCAGAACGCGCTGACCTGGTTCAACGAGGACGGCGTCGTCCCGCAGAACGAGGAGCCGGTGCCCAGCACCTTCAACTACACGCGGGCCACCACCATCTACGGCGGCTCGAACGAGATCCAGAAGAACATCATCGCGAAGATGATCCTCGGGCTCCCGCAGCCCGGGAAGTCGAAGTAGGAGGCGCGCCGTGGACTTCCAGCTCACCGAAGACCAGAAGATGATCCAGGAGACGGCGGCCTCCTTCGTCAAGAAGGACAGCCCCGTCGAGCGCATGCGCAAGCTGCGCGACACCGAGCTCGGCTACGACCGGGCCGTCTACGCCCAGATGGGCGAGCTCGGCTGGCTCGGCCTGCCGATGCCCGAGAGCGTGGGCGGCTTCGGCGGCACGATGACCGACGCCGCGATCCTGCTCGAGCAGTTCGGCAGCACGCTCGTGCCCGAGCCCTACACCGCCAGCGTGATCCTCGGCGGCATGGCGCTCGTGCACGGCGCCAGCGACGCGCAGCAGAAGGAGCTGCTCGGCCCGATGGTCGAGGGCGAGACCTCCCTCGCGCTCGCCTGGGCGGAGCGACAGGGCCGCTACGACGCCTCGAACGTCGAGACCAAGGCAGAGAAGAGCGGCGGCGGCTACGTGCTCCGCGGCGAGAAGGTCTGGGTGCTCAACGGGCACGCGGCCGACCACCTCATCGTCAGCGCGCGCACCAGCGGCGGCCCCCGCGACCCCGGCGGCGTGTCGCTCTTCGCGGTGCCCAAGGGCGCGGGCGGCCTCACCGTGCAGACCGTCAAGACGATGGACGGCGGGCGCGCGGCGCGCGTCCTGCTCGACGGCGCCGAGGGCAAGCTGCTCGGCGACGAGGGCGCCGCGGCGCCGGCGCTCGGCTGGGTGCTCGACAAGGCGGCGGCCGCGAGCTGCGCCGAGGGCCTCGGGATCGCCAACGCGGTCCTGTGGATGACCGTCGAGTACCTGAAGACGCGCAAGCAGTTCGGCCTGCCGATCGGCATCTTCCAGGCGCTCCAGCACCGCGCGGTCGACATGTTCGTGCAGGTCGAGCTGCTCAAGGGCACGAGCATCCTCGCCAACGCCCGCGCCGAGGAGAGCGACGCCGAGGCCCGGCAGCGCGCGGTCAGCGCCGCGAAGGCCACGCTCACCCGGAACGGCTTCGAGGTCGTCGCCCAGGGCACCCAGCTCCACGGCGGCATCGGCGTCACCGACGAGCACGACATCAGCCTCTACTTCAAGCGCATGCGGGTGCTGAACGCGCTCTTCGGCGACGAGGACGCGCACGTGCGTCGCTTCATGAGCCTGCCCGGCTTCGAAGAGGACGCCGGCTGATCACAGGCGGACGAGCTCGAGGCCGAGCCCCACGCTCACGCGGGTGCAGGTCTCGGGGTCGGACGCGGAGGGATCGAGGTCGGCGAACGAGGTGAAGATGCCGCGCAGCGTGTCCTCGATCCCCTCCATGCCCGTCGCGCGCACGCCGGCGGCGGTCAGCGCCTCCACCGAGAGCGCGCCGCCGAGCTCGCCGCGGGCGCGCCCGTCCGCGTCGGGCGCGCTGATCCCGATCGCGCGGACCTCGAGCTCCCGGAGCGGCAGGAGCCGGACCGCGCCCTCGTCGGCCGGCAGCCCGCTCAGCGTCAGCGCGCCCGAGGCGCCCCCGCTGGCGAGCTGAAGCGTCGCGCGCGCGAGCACCTCGCCCTCCCCCGTCACGCGCGGCAGCCGGTCGGCGTCGAGCGCGCTCGGATCGACCTCGAGCGCGAACAGCTCCACCGGGATGCGTCCGTCGAGGTCGGCCTCACCGAAGCGCAGCCCGATGGCGAGCCGCCCCTCGTCGAGGGTCGCGTCCAGGGCGCGCTGGAACTCGTAGCCGTCGCCGAGCAGCTGCTGCCCCGCGCCGATGAGCTCCTGGCCGGAGTTGTCGACGCCGCCGATGCGGGGGTCGAGGGTCGAGACGAGGTCGGGCGCCGTCTCCTGACAGGTCGACGACTCCTCGAAGACGCCGTCCCCCGCGTCGAAGCCGTCGACGTCGAGCCCGTGCGCGGCGGGGCGCTCGCCCCGGGCGAGCGGCGTGGCTGGCTGGAAGAGGAGCCGGGAGACGCGCCACTCGGTGCCCTCGAGGGTGAGGGACGTCTCGGTGGGCTCGCCGCAGAACACGCAGGCGGGCTCGGCGGCGCAGCCGAGGGAGGTCAGAGCGAGCAGGAGCGCGAGGAGGCGGAGGGTCTGCATGTCCCCCGCACAGCGCAACCACCGTGCCGGCCGGCGCGACCGGGCTTCACCCCCCGAGCCCGTGCCGGTGGCACGCCGACCCGTGAAACGGATTCACGCCTCGTTCAGGAGCCGCGCGGCCTCGGCGAAGATGTCGGCCAGCTCCTTGTAGAGCAGCTCCCCCTCCGCGGCGGAGGCGTCCGCGGGGTAGCCGAAGTAGGCCCGCGGCCCGCCCGCCTCGAGGAAGCTCTTCTTCCCGTCCCGGATCGCGACCGAGAGCGAGCTCGGGTTCGGCTCGAGGCCCTCGGCGATGTCCGTCTTGACCAGGAAGGGGTCGGCCGCGAGCACCAGGCTCGTCTCGTAGCTGCCCGCGTGACAGGCGCCGCTCTTGAACTCGTCGCCCAGGCGGAGCGCGTGGGGCTTGCGGGTCACGTCGGGGAAGACCGCGCGGGCGCCGCCCTCGTTGGCCTGCGCCGCGCCGTCCTTCAGCGCCTTCAGGTTCCCCGGCTCGAGGTGCGCGTTGCAGATGACGACGCCCGCGACGCCGGCGCGGTGCGCGCCCAGGATCACGTCGCGCACGAGCGCGGTCGCGGTCTCGAGCGAGATCGAGATGGTGCCGCGGAAGTCGGCGGCGAACTCGGTCACCGCGTAGGCCAGCGGGGGCAGCACGACCGCGGAGACGCCCTGCTTGCGGAGCTCCTGGGCCGCCCGGAGCGCCGCGGTCTCGCTGATCACGACGTCGGTGGAGAGCGGCAGGTGCGGCCCGTGGGCCTCGGTCGCGCCCGCGGGAAGCAGACCGATGGCGCCCTGCTCGGCGGCCTCGGCGGCCTCCTCGAAGGTCATCTCCGCGAGCTTCAGCGGGAGTCGGCGCATGGCCCCACCCTACGCCCCCGCCTCGGCCTCGACGAGGAGCCGCCTCACGACCTTGCCGCGGTCGTTCCGGGGCAGCGCGTCCACGAAGGCGACGAAGTGCGGGAACTTGTAGCGGGCGAGCGTCGTCTTGGCGTGCTGCTGCAGCGCCGTCACCAGGTCGTCGTCGCCGACCCGCCCCTCGCGGAGCACGACGAAGGCCTTCGGCACCGTGAGCCCGGCGCCGTCGTCCACCCCGACGATCGCGCACTCCTTCACCGCCTCGTGGCGGCAGAGGCAGTCCTCCATCTCGAGGGGCGAGACGAACATGCCGCGGACCTTGAGCATGTCGTCGCCGCGGCCGGCGTAGAAGTAGTAGCCGTCCCTCCGGGTGAACAGGTCGGCGCTGACCACCCAGTCGCCGCGGAAGACGGCGTTCGACTTCTCCTGGTCGCGCCAGTAGCAGAGCGCGGCGCTCTCGCCGCGGATCCAGAGCCGCCCCATCTCGCCGTCGGGCACGTCCTGATCGTCGGGCCCGACCACGCGCGCCTCGTACCCCGGCACCAGGCGGCCGAGCGAGCCCGGCTTCACGTCGCCCGGGTAGTTGGTGATGTAGATGTGGAACATCTCCGCCGAGCCGATCCCGTCGAGGATCTCGCAGTGCCCCCAGCGCTCCTGCCAACGCGCGTAGAGCGCGGGCGGCAGCGCCTCCCCCGCGCTGAGACACATGCGGAGCGAAGACATCTTGCGGTCTTCCGCGTCCGGGTGGTCCACCATCTTCCGGATCATCGCCGGCACGTTGGTCAGCACCGTGACCCCGTGCGCCTCCACGTGCTCGAAGATGCGCTCGGGCGTGGGCTTGTCGGGGAAGAGCACCGCGGTGCCGCCGACCGCGAAGGGGAACATCAGATTGGTGCCCGTCGCGTAGCCGAAGAAGAGGCGCGAGACGCTCACGAAGACGTCGTCCTCGTTCAGCCCGAGCACGCCCTTGGCGTAGCGCTCGGTGTTGAACGGGAAGTCGCGGTGGAAGTGCACCGCGCCCTTGGGCTTGCCGGTGGTGCCGCTGGTGAAGAGCCACCCCGCGACGTCGTCCCGGTGGGTGTCGGCGTTGTCGGTCTCGCTCGAGGCGGCGGCGAGCGCGTCCTCCCAGCGCTCGAAGCCCTCGGTGAGCGGTCCGTCGCCCACCGCGAGGCGCGCCTTGCAGCGCGGGTGCTTCGCGAGCGCGGGGCCGAGGCGGTCGAGGGTCTGGGTGTCGGCGATGACGGCCCGGGCGCGCGTGTACTCGAGCAGGTAGTCGAAGTCGGCCTCGTTCAGCAGCGGGTTGGCCATGCAGAAGGTGGCGCCCGCCTTGAGCAGCCCGAAGAAGCCGGCGGCGAACTCCACTCCGTCGAAGAGCAGGAGGAGCACCCGGTCCTCGAGGTCGATGCCGCGGTCCCGCAGCGCGTGGCTGCACCGATCGGCCATATCCTGCACCTCGCGGTAGGTCCAGGCGCGGTCGCCCACCTTCACGGCGACGCGCTCGCCCTTCCCCTCGCGCACCCGCGCGTCGAGGTAGTAGTCGGCCATGTTGAAGCGCTCGGGGAAGGTCGGCTCGGTCATCGGCCCGAGGCTACAACGGACGGGCGGCCTTCATCGACCGGCGAGTCAGCGGCAGACCTGGGTGCCCATGCCCATCGACGCCACGCACGTGCCGCCGCTCGCGCTCGAGCAGTAGACGTAGGCCCGCCGCTCGCCGCAGGGCGCGACGGCCCCGACCCAGCCCGACTGATCGCCGCACGGGCCCATGGCGCTCGAGCAGGCGGAGAAGACGTTGGTGAAGCGGGGCTCCTCGGCGCCGTCGCAGCTCCAGTCGAAGCTGCCGGTGCCGTCTCCACGAGGCTCCACGAAGTACGTGAGCTGCCCGGGCCGCGCGAGCTGAGGCCCCGGGATGCCGCTCCCCGGGGCCGTGCGCGGTCCATCCCAGCAGTCGGCCGTGTCGAGGACCCAGCCGTCCGGGCAGGTGCCGTCGCAGAAGGTCGCGGCGCGGGTCGGGTCGCCGAAGCCGTCTTCGTCCTCGTCCTGCGCGCAGAGCGTGCCGGCGCCTTCGTCGACGTTCCCGTCGCAGTCCTGGTCGAGACCGTCGCAGAGCTCCTCGAGCGGCTCGTAGACGCACCCGAGGGCGGCGTCGCAGCCGACGAGGCGCTCGCACTCCGCCGGCTCGGCGCAGACGATGGCGCTCGGCACGCAGACGTGGGCGGCGACGTCGCACGTGCTCTGGGTGCAGGCGTCGGACGGGCCGCAGTCCGCGTCGTCCGCGCAGGTGAAGCGGCACTCCCCGGTGCACCCGTCGCCGTCGAAGTCGTTGGCGTCGTCGCAGTCCTCGCCCGGATCGACGACGCCGTCGCCGCACACCGAGGTCCCCGCGTCGTCCGAGCCCGCGTCGTCCGAGCCCGCGTCGCCCGAGCCCGCGTCGGCCGAGGCGGCGTCCATGCGCACCGCCGCGTCGGGCACGGGGTCGGGCGGATCGATGTCGAGGGTGAGCCCACACCCGGTCAGGAGGCAAAGCGCGGGCATCCAACGTCGCAGCATTCCGCTACAGGCTAGCAGCGCGCGGCGAACATGCGCGTGATGGATCGACGAGCGCGACGTCGCGTCCAGCGCGGCGGGCCGACGACGAAATGCTTCAGCATTTCGGAGGAGCGACTGGCGTGCTGGGCGCGGCGTCCCGCCGGCGAGGCGCGCGCAGTCATGTTCGCCGCGCGCTGCTGACGTCCGAGCTGGCTTGCGTCGCGTCCCCGACCGCGGCCCGCACCACCGCCCCGAACAGCCGCCGCTGCTCCACCCGCGCGGGCAGCAGCTCCGGGTGCCACTGCACCCCGAGACACAGCGGGCCCGCGCTCCGCTCGACGCCCTGGATCACCCCGAGCGCGTCGCGGGCGCAGACCCGGAGCCCTCGCCCGAGCGACGCGATACCCTGGCTGTGGAGCGAGTTGACCCGCAGGGTCGTCGCGGAGAGCGCGCGGTGGAGGCGACTCTTGGCGTCGACCTCGATCCGCTTCCGCGCGAAGAGCTGCCGGCGCGGAGAGTGGCGCGGGAACTCGGCCTGCAGATCCTGATGCAGGGTGCCGCCGAGGTAGACGTTGAGGAGCTGCGCGCCGCGGCAGATGCCGAGCACGGGCAGCCCTCGCCGGAGCGCTCCGTCGAGCAGCGCCCACTCCAGCGCGTCGCGCTCGGGGTCGAGCCGCGCCTCCACCTGCGCCTCCTCGCGATAGCGGCGCGGATCGATGTCCTCGCCGCCCCCGAGGATCACGCCGCGCGCGCCGTCCCAGGGGATCTCGCCCGTCCGCGGGCGCACGCGCCGCACCTCGCCGCCCGCGCCCCGCACGAGCATGCGGGTCAGGTGATACGCGATGCGCCCACGCCGCCGCGGGGCGCTGACCAGGATGGTCGGCCTCACGACGTCCTCGTCGTCTCCGTCACGGTCACGACAGCCCCATCGCGCCCTTGAGCCCGTCGAGCAGGTCGGGCTCGGTCCGCTCGCGCCAGCTCCGCCGGGCCGCCTCGAGCCGCTCGGGGTCGGCGGCGAGGGCCTCGATGGCCCGCCAGGTGCGCCACTCGTTCATCAGCGACCAGCCCTCGTCGCCGACGCGGCTGTTGCAGAGGCGATAGTGGAAGGTCGGCCGGGGCTTCACCGCCGGGTCGTCGACCACCGCCCGCACCCGCGCCTCGTCGAGGTGGGCGAAGAGCGGGAGCATGTCGAGGGCGCGGTTCCGGGTCGGGTTGAAGCGCAGGTAGTCGTCGACGAGGCCGGCGAGGTCCGGCGCGTAGCCCGGCCGCATCAGCAGCTGCACGTACTCGGCGGGGTACGGGTCGATGAACGGCGTGAAGCGGCGCGACGGGTCCACCGGCAGGCGCTCGAGCAGCTCCCGGTACAGGAGCGCGAAGGCCTGCACGTGCGCGCGGATCCGGTCGGCGTCGGGGGCGACGATCTCCGGGTTGAAGTGCACGCCGAACGCGAAGCGCAGCGCGTCGAAGGTGCCGCGCCCGCCCGCCTCCGCGAACCCCTGGCAGACCTCGTCGATCACCGGGAGGTCCCCCCGCGGCATCGGAGGCGAGACGAGCTCGCAGGGGACCCACTCGATCGCGACCGCCTCGATCGCGTCGGCGGTCAGCGCGGTGAGCCGCCCCGGGTGCGAGCCCCAGCTCTTGGCGATCTCCTTCAGCGGGCGCGAGTCGAGCTCGACCCGGAACTCGCCCCAGCGGGTGTCGATCCGCTGCTCGTAGCGTGAGATGGGCGAGATCTCTCCGCCCAGGACCTCGGCGGCGATGCGGGTGGCGCGCTCGAGCTCCAGGCCCCCGAGCTCCACCTCGACGCCGACGCGACCGTCACTGCGTTGCGCTGACACGCCCGCGACGTGTGCGCGACGCGTGCCACGTCCAGCGCTCGGGGCGAGGCGACCGCGGGACGAGGCGTTTCGCCCCGCCCTACCAGACCGCCGCTACCACCCCGCCCCGGCAGACCGCCCCGGGCTCACTCCGCGCGGATGCGGTAGTCGTTGGCGGCGTCGGAGTAGCCGTAGACGCGGACGAAGAGCGGGCCGCTCGCGGTGACCGTCTCCTCGTTCTGCACGCCCGCGCTCGAGCCGAGGCGGGCGCCGCTCGCGTCGACGAGCTCGAGGTCGAGGTCGCCGGCCGCGTGCTCGAAGCTGATGGTGATGGTCACCTCGCCGCTCGCGTCGACGCGGAACCAGTCCTCCTCGCCGCTGCACAGGCGCGCCTCGAGCCAGTCGCCCACCGCGAGCGCGGTCGCGTCGCTGCGGGTGAGCGCGCCCGCGGGGTCGCAGCCGAGGCCGGCCGGGGGCGGCTCGACGGGCTCTCCGAGCGCGCAGTAGGCGGTGCCGGCGCGCTCCGCGTCGACGGTGTCCTCGGGCACGTCGCGCTGGGCGCACGCCTCGTCCTCGCTCCAGGCGTTCCACTCGCCGGCGCGGCCGAGCGCCTCGGCGTGGGCCTGCCAGCGGGCGTAGCCGTCGGTCTCGGCGCGGAACACGCTGGGCGCGACGCACATGCCCATCTCGGCCGCGTCCGCCTGCTCCTGCTGCGCGTAGCTCATGATGATCTCGTGCATGCCCGCGGTGCTGCGGTTCCAGCAGCAGGTGCGCGACTGCTCGTAGACCAGCGCGGAGAAGACGTAGTCCTCGAGGGTGCGGTAGGTCGCGTCGACGGTGGCCCGGTCCTGGCCCTGCTCGGCCATCACCTCGTAGAGGCTGTCGAAGGCGTCCTCGCGGCGAATGCGCGCGGCGCAGCTCGCGGGGTAGTTGCGGAGGTGCTCGCGCGCGGCGTCGACCGCCTGGAGGGCCACGTCGCGGCGCTCCTCGGGCGAGAGGCTGCGGAGGATCTCCTCGAAGCGGCCGGGGCGGGCCGCGATCGCCTCGTGGTCGGCGTCGTTGATGAAGTCCTCGCGGTCACGCTCGATGACCTCGTTGCGCCAGCGGCCCGAGCGGAGCACCGCGGTGCGCCAGCGCTTGAGGCCGCCGCCGAGCGCCGCGTAGGGCTCGCCGTCGCTGCTCTCCCCCTCGCCGCCGGTGGCGCTCGCGGTGAAGCTGGAGCGGGCGCGGTTGGGATCCTCCCAGACCGGCTCGCGGCGCGGCATCGAGCCGCTCGCGATCGACACCTCGAGGGCGTCCTCGGCGTGACGCTCGACCCGCATGACCGGCATCACGTGGCCGATGCCGCGGCGCTGCCAGCGCTTGAGGAGCACGTCGCCGGCCTCGACCGCCTCGGCGCGGACGTGGAACATGTTGGCGCCGTCGGCGAGGTTGGTGCTGCCGAAGTAGAGGAGCAGCAGGCGCATGAAGTAGCCCACGCGCTTGTTGAGGAAGATCTCGTCGAAGTACGCGCCCGCGCCGACCTCCTGGCCGTCGGTCGAGAGGAACTCGACCGCGTCGTCGTCGCCCAGCCGGTAGCCGCGGAGGCGGCTGTCGCTCGGCCAGGGCTGGCCGGGGCTCCAGTCGCCCTCGTAGTCGCGGTAGCTGGTGCGGAAGCGCGGGAACTTGCCGACCCGCTCGCCGTCGCCGTTGATGAAGCCGAAGTGACCGGCGTAGAGCGCCTGGCGGCCCTGCGAGTCCCAGCCCTGCACGAAGAACGGCAGGTGGTACCAGCTCGCGAACGCGGCGCGGAGGAGGAAGGCGACCTCGGCGCACTCGAGGGTGGGCGCGTGGAAGCGCCGGTCGCCGTAGGGCGTGGTGACGATGAAGGTCTCGCCCGAGCCGTGGTGGCGATCCTCGAGCTCGAAGCTCGCGACCCAGAGATCGAACTTCTGCTCCCAGTCGAGCCCCGAGTCCGCGCCCCACGCCATGCCCGCGGCGCGCGCGTCGGCGGTGTCGGTGTCGGCCCAGGCGTTGCGCACCGACCAGACCTCGGTGTCCACCCCGGCGGAGACCCGGGGGCCGCGGGCGGCGCTTCCGTCGTACTTCCCGTCGGCGGGGACCTCACCCCAGGGGCCTTCGACGCCGGTCTCGGCGACGGCCTCGTCGAGGGCGCTCGGAGCGCAGCCGAGGGCGAGGAGAGCGAAGAGAAGTGGGGAGCGGTTGAGCACGAGGACCTCCGGAGATGCGCCGGGCGAAAGCGCTGGGTGCGCTCTAGTGCACGCAGCGTACCGGATCCAGGCACAATGATCTCGCGCACTTGAACAGTGGTCAGGTGGCTGCTGGAGTAGCCGGTGGAAGGGGACGCCGGCCCCCGCGGTTGCCATGGAGCCTTGCCATCGGCGCCCTCCGGGGCGAGATCGGGAGTCGCGATGAAGGACGTCTGGCAGCGGGAGCACGAGGAGATCGAGGACTGGGTGAAGGTGGTCGACCGGCTGCCCTTCGTCTCCTCGGTCAAGCGCGACTTCAACGCCCTCCGCCGGCTGCTCTACGATCGCCGGGCGCCCCGGATCGCGGCGGTGGGGCCGGCGGGCAGCGGGCGCACCGCGCTCGCGAACGCGCTGATCCACGCGATGACCTTCGGCGAGCGCGGCGTGATGCCGGCGCCGGACCCGGGCCGGTGGGTGCACATCGACGCCGACGGACGGCGGCTCGACTGGATGGAGCTGCCCTCCGGAGAGGGACGCGCGGCGCTGCTGGAGCTCGCCCGGCGGGGCTTCGAGGAGCAGCGCCCCGATCTCCTGCTCGGCGTGCTCGAGGCGGGCCGCGAGCGGGAGGACGCGCCGGCGCTGAAGGAGGCGCTCGAGGCGCTGCAGAAGCACCTCGACGCCGACGGCGAGAAGGCGCCCATCGTGGTGGTCGTGACCAAGGCCGACGCGGTGCCGCCCGGCTTCGTGCCGCTGCCCTACCCGCAGGAGAAGACCCAGGGGATCGAGCTGTCGCTGCAGGCGGTCCGCAAGGCGTTGGCCGAGCTCGGCCAGCCGGACGACTCGTTCCTCGCGGTCAGCGCCCTGCCCAACCGCGACGTGAGCGCCCCGCGCTACAACGTCGAGGCGGTCGGCGAGGCGATCGTGGAGCGGCTCCCCGAGGCGGCGCAGCTCGAGGCGGTGCGTGCGTTCGAGGTCGGGCGCGAGGCGCGGCGCCGGGTCGGGCGCGCGCTGGTCAACAGCTGCTCGGCGCTCGCGGTCACGGTGGGCCTGGCCCCGATCCCGTTCGCCGACGCGTTCGTCCTGCTCCCGCTCCAGGCGGCGATGGTCACCGGGATCGCCTACCTCAGCGGCCGCCCGTGGGATCGCAAGGCGGCGAGCGAGTGGCTCGCCTCGGTCGGCGTGGTCGGCGGCGCCGGCATGGGCCTCCGCTGGGGCGCGCAGCAGCTCGCCAAGCTGGTCCCCGGCGCCGGCAGCCTGGTCGGCGCGGGCGTCGCGGGCGCGGGCACGCTCGCGATCGGGCGCAGCGCGATGGCCTACTTCATCGACGGCCCGGGCAGCCTGAGAGAGCAGCGCCCCCAGCTCTCCGCCGGCTGATGACTCCGTCGAGCTTCTACGAGGCGCTCGAGGCCGGGCGCTACCGGGCGACCGAGGCCTGCCGCGGCCCGTGGAGCCGCGACCATCAGCACGCGGGGCCGCCGAGCGCGCTGCTCGCTCGCGACCTCGCCGCCGCGCTGCCCGACGGCCTCGAGGTCGCCCGGGTGACGGTCGAGCTGCTGCGCCCGATCCCGCTCGGGGTCGTGCACATCGAGGCAGAGCCGCCCGCCGGAGGGCGCCGCGTGCAGCGCATCCGGGGCCGGCTCATGGTCGACGATCGCGCGGTGGCCGAGGCGTCGCTGGTCGCGGTGCGCTCCGCCGAGATCGCGGCCCCGGCGCAGGAGACCCCTCGTCTGCCGCCGCCGGAGGGAGGCGAGCCCTTCGTCTTCCCGTTCTTCGACACGCCGGTCGGCTACCACACGGCGGTCGAGCTGCGCCGGGTCGCCGGCGTCTTCGGCGAGGGCCCGACCGCGTTCTGGCTGCGCATGCGGATCCCGCTGCTCCCCGGCGAGGCGCCCTCCCCGCTCACCCGCGCGCTCGTCGCCGCCGACAGCGGCAACGGAGTCAGCCCGGTGCTCGACTGGCGCACCCGCACCTTCATCAACCCGGAGCTGACCGTGCACCTCTTCCGCCCGCCCGAAGGCGTGTGGATCGGCCTCGACGCCCGCACCCACGCGACCCCCACCGGCGTCGGCCTCGCCGAGACCCGCCTCTGCGACGGCCGCGGCACCTTCGGCCGCGGCGCCCAGGCGCTCCTCCTCGAGTGATGCGTCGCCGTCTGCAGTCCGTGGTGGACGCCGCCTCCGCCGATCCGCGCGTCCTCGTCGCCTGCGTGCTCGACGGCGACGGTGCGCTGCTGGTGGCCGCGGGCGATGCGCGAGACACCGCCTCGCTGGCGGGGCACGTGGAGGCCGAGACGCGTCATCGCCTCCCCGCCCTCGCGGGTGCGGACACGCTCGTCAGCTCGCCCGACCCCGAAAGCGGGGCCTGCGTGCACCTCCGGCTGGTGGATGCGCGGCTCGTGCTGATGGCGCTGGTGGTCGGTCCCGCGCCCTCGCCCGCGGTGGAGGACGCGCGCGACGCCTTGGCCCACGTGCTGCGCGCCGATCCCGACTCGGCGAGCCTTCCGCTCACGGATCTGGCGGCGTGGCTGTCTCGGTGAGGCCCGCGTCGCCGATCGCGCCGTCGGGGCAGTCCCACCAGGGGCCGGCGTCGGGGAAGGCGCCGTCGGGCCAGCCGGCTTCGGGGAGGCCGGCGTCGGGCCAGCCCGCGCCGACGGGCCAGCCCGGAGGCGGGCACGGGCGGACGCCGCCGTCGAGCAGCCCCTGCCGGAGCGCTCGGTCGACGACGACGCCGAGCTCCTCGGCCAGCCAGGCGTGGAGCTGCGCGTTCATCTCCTCGCTCATCTCGTGCGCGACGCCGTCGAAGAGCACGAGCTCCGCGTCGAACTCGCGCTCGTCGAGCAGGGCGTAGACCTCCTCGGTCGGGCCGACGGAGATGACGGTGTCGGAGGTGCCGTGCATGCCGCGGATGCGCGGGTAGCCGACGTCGGTGCGCTTGTAGGCGGGCACGAGGGCCGGCGGCAGCCAGGCGGCCAGCGGGAAGGCCGCTTGCACGATGTCGGAGTGCTGGACGGCGAGCGTGAAGGTGAGCAGGCCGCCCTGGGAGAAGCCCACCACCATCGGCTTGCCGACGGTGGGCAGCGTGACCGTCAGCTCGTGCAGCATGCGCGCGATCTGTCCGGCGCGCTGGAGCATGCTGGTCGTCAGGCGATCGACGAGGTTCTGACCGACGCGGACCGGCAGCCACTCGAAGCCCTCGCCGAGGGGATCGGGGGCCTGGGGCACGATCACCCGGAGCGGGGCGCCGAGGCCCCAGAACGGGCCGCCCGGGATCCGGGCCCGGTCGCCGCGGCCATGGATGAGCACCGCCATCGGCATGGGATCGTCGAAGCCGACGCCGCGGCCGAAGACCGCCTCGACGTAGTAGAGCCCCTCGGCCCAGCCGGTGCGGACCTGGAGCCCGGGCACGTCGCCTTCGAGCCGGGGGAGCCCGGCGTCGGGGATGCCGGAGTCGAACTGGAGGTCTCCGGTCAGGGCGCGCAGCGCGCGGCTGGTCGCCACCTCGGTGGCGAAGTCGGCCGGCGCCGGCGGCGGCCACGCGGGCTGATCCTCGACCTCGCCGGTGAAGAGCGGGTCGAGGTGATGCTGGCTGCGGGGGGCGATGGCCCACCAGATGGCGCCCGCGGCGAGGAGGGCGATGGTGACCATCGCGCCGAGGGCGAGGAACCGCTGCCGCCGGTGTGGCACGGCGCGGACTCTAGCAGCGCGCGGCGGAGGCGGCCTGTCAGCCGTTGCTCACGCGAGAACGCGCCTCGCGGGCACGGGCAGGGGCACGGGCAGGGGCACGGGGCCGGGTCGGGGACCCGGGGTCACGTCCCCTTGGGGTACCCCACCATGACCTGCTGCTCGGGGTCCCAGAGCTTCTGCTGGAAGCAGGCGACGATGTCCTTCGGGTGCAGCGACGTGGCGTGCGGGGTCTGGAGCTCGGGGATGCCCTTCATCGCCTCGGGGAGGCGGTAGAACGGGATGCCCGGGTTCAGGTGGTGCACGTGGTGGTAGCCGATGTTGCCCGTGAGCCAGCCCATGATCGGGCCGGTCTTCATGTAGCTCGAGGAGTGGAGCGCGGCGTGGGTGTACTCCCACTCGTGCCGCGGCTGCACGTCCATCTCGGGGAAGTTGTGCTGCGCGTAGAAGAGGTAGGCGCCGGTCGCGGTCGCCACGAAGAGCGGCACGAAGTACGCGAAGAAGAAGACCTCGAAGCCGAACGCCCACCAGAGCGACACCGTCAGCGCGAGGTTCACCACCACCGCGAGCATCGAGTCCCAGTTCTTCTTCGGGTTCCGGAAGAACGAGCTGAGGCACATGCCGTAGAGGAAGATGGTGAAGTAGCCGAAGAGGATGGTCAGCGGGTGGCGGATCAGCTTGTACATGAACCGCTCCTTGCGGCTCATCTGCGACCACATCTCCGTGGTGACCATCAGGTAGCTGCCCACGTGCGAGCCGACGATCTTCGCGGTGTGCGCGTGGTGGTAGTTGTGCGTCTGACGCCAGACCTTCGGCGGGGTCAGCACGAGCACGCCGTAGGCGTACATCACCCACTTCGCGGGCTTGGAGCCGCGCAGCAGCGAGTTGTGCATGAAGTCGTGGTAGAGGATGAAGGCGCGCACGACGACGAGACCGTTCAGCAGCGCGACCGGCAGCTTCACCCACCACTGCGGCATCACGACCGCCAGCGCGGTGAGCCCGGCGATCACGCCGAAGGTCTCCAGCACGTGGAACCAGCTGCGCGCCTTGCTCTCCTTCTGGAAGGGCTTCGTGGCGGCAATGAGCTCGCGACCTGACCTCATCTCGCTCATCTCGCTCTCTCCGCGTTCCTGGGGGGTTCGAGTGCGCAGATCCCTACGCGGCTCCCGGCCGGGAGTGCGAAGGCTCTTACGCACTGCGTCAACGGGCGCAGACCGAGAACCCCTCGTTCCGCGCACCTCTATGACACTCCCGAGGCCACCCGGCAGCGCCACCCGTGAGGAGATGCACTGCCGATGCCAGCGAAGGCGCTGGAGATCCCGACCAATTTCGGCCGGGCGGCCAGCTACTCCATGAAGTACTGGGCGGCGACGGCGAGCACGATCAGCCCGAAGACGATCCCCATCATCACCAGGCCGCCGCCGGTCGAGACGTTCTCTCCGTCGGGGTCGGGCACGCCGGGCGAGAGGGGTCGGGAGGGCGCCTCTTCGGGGGCGGACGCCTCGGCCGCGTCGTCGTCTTCGTCGACGCCCTCGGCCTCCTCCTCCTCCGTCGCCTCGATCTCCTCGGCCTCGGCCGGCTTGCTCCGGCTCCCGCCGCGACGCTTCTTCCGCTTCGCCATGTCCTCCGAGCCTTAGCACACGAAGGCGGATCGGGTACGTTCGCGCCCGTGGCCGAGATCGTGAATCCCGACAGCCTCGCGCCCCCGCGCGGCTACTCCAACGGCGTCGTCCTCACCGGCAGCCGCACCCTCTTCGTCGCCGGCCAGATCGGCTGGACGCGCGAGTCGAAGCTCGTGTCCGACGAGCTCACCGCGCAGTTCGACCAGGCGCTCGCGAACGTCATGGACGTCGTGCGCGCGGCGGGCGGCGAGGCCGAGCACATCGGACGGCTGACCCTCTACGTGACCGACAAGCGCCGCTACCTCGCCGAGACGAGGGCGATCGGCGCCGCGTACCGCAAGCACATGGGCAAGCACTTTCCGGCGATGGCCCTCGTCGAGGTGGCCGACCTGCTCGAGGACGGCGCGCTCGTCGAGATCGAGGCCACCGCCGTCCTCCCCTGATGAAGAAGGCGATCCCCCGATGACCCTCTCTCCGCGCTCCTTCCGCTGGTCCCTCGACGACGCCGGGGTGGCGACGATCACCCTCGACCGGCCCGACCGGATCAACGCGCTGACCTTCGAGATCTACGCCGAGCTCCGCGACCTCTTCCGCGCGCTGAAGGACGGCCACCCCGAGGTCCGCGCCGTCGTGCTCCAGGGCGAGGGGCCGCGCGGCTTCTGCTCCGGGGGCGACGTCGAGGACATCATCGGCGAGCTCTTCTCGCGCGACATGCGCGGCCTGCTCGAGTTCACCCGCATGACCGGCGCGCTCGTGCAGGCCATCCGGCAGAGCCGCCCGCCCGTGATCGCCGCGCTGCACGGCGTGTGCTGCGGCGCCGGCGCGGTGATCGCCCTCGCCTGCGACGTGCGCCTCGCCGCGCCGGACACCCGCATCGCCTACCTCTTCCCCAAGGTCGGGCTGAGCGGCGCGGACATGGGCGCGGCCTGGCTCCTGCCCCGGATCGTCGGCTTCGGCCGGGCCAGCCAGCTGCTCCTGACCGGCGAGTTCGTGAAGGCGGAGCGCGCCGAGCAGATCGGGCTCGTCAACCAGGTGTGCGACGACGTGAGCGCCGAGGCGCGCGCCTTCGCGGAGCGGCTCGCGAAGGGGCCGGCGTTCGCGCACGCGATGACCAAGCGCATGCTCGAGTACGAGGCGCACGTCGACTTCGCCACAGGGATCGAGGCCGAGGCGCAGGCCCAGGCCATCTGCATGCAGCACCCGGACTTCCGCGAGGCCTACGACGCCTGGACCGAGAAGCGCGATCCGAGGTTCGAGTGATCCCCTCGGACGCGCTGCTGGAGCGCGCGTTCCTCGACGAGGCCGTGATCGAGGCCGGCTGGCGATCGCCCGGCGCCGCGGCGGAGGACGGCGCCGCGCTCGAGTCGGGCGACCCGCACGCCTCGCTGCGCGCGATGGTGCGCCTGCTCGGCGAGCGCGGCGTGCTCGCGCTGGTCCTGAACGGGCGGGACGGCGGCGCCTTCGACGCGGTGCAGTGGCGGGCGGTGTGCCTCGCGCGCGAGCGCCTCGGGCACGCCTCGCCGCTCCTCGAGCTCGCCTTCGCGATGCAGGGCCTCGGCAGCTACGCGATCAGCGAGCACGGCACCGACGCGCAGCGCGCTCGGTGGCTGCCCCGGGTGCTCTCGGGCGAGGCGGTGGCCGGCTTCGCGCTCACCGAGCCCGAGGCGGGATCGGATCTCTCGGGGCTCAGCACCACCGCCGAGCGCGACGGCGACGCCTACGTCCTGCGCGGGCACAAGGTCCTCATCAGCAACGCGCCGATCGGCGACGTCTTCACCCTCTTCGCGGCGACCGCCCCGGCCGGCGAGCGGCGGCGGGTCAGCGCCTTCGTGGTCCCCGGCGACGCGCCGGGCCTCACCCGCACCTCCACCCGGGTGCTCGGCGGCCACCCGATCGGCGAGCTCCGGCTCGACGGCGTGCGCGTGCCGGCCGAGGACCGCCTCGGCGACGAGGGCGACGGCATGCGGGTCGCCCTCGGCACCCTGCACCGCTTCCGGCCCACCGTGGGCGCGGCGGCGCTCGGCTTCGGGCAGCGCGCGCTCGACGAGACCCTCGCCCACGTCTCGCGCCGGCGGCAGTTCGGCGGCCCGCTCGCCGAGCAGCAGGCCGTGCAGATGGGGCTCGCGGACATGGCCTGCGACCTCGAGGCGGCGCGCCTCCTCGTCTACCGCTGCGCGGCGCAGTCCGACGCGGGCGACGCCGACCGCGACGCCGAGGCGAAGGCGGGCAGCATGGCGAAGCTCGTGGCCACCGAGGCCGCGTTCCGGGTCATCGACCGCGCGGTCCAGCTCCACGGCGGGCGCGGGGTCATGCACGAGAGCGCGGTGGCGCGGCTCTACGAAGACGTGCGCGCGCTGCGGATCTACGAAGGCGCGAGCGACATCCAGAAGGTGCTGATCGCGCGGCACCTGCTGAAGGGCGTCTGATGGCCTGGCTCGCGCGGCTCGCGCCGGTCGCCGGCCCGCTGCTGCCGGCCGCCCGCGCCTTCCTCGACGCTCACCCGGGGGCGCCGCGGCCCATGCCGGAGGGCGCCGACGGCCTCCGACGCCTGGCCGACGCCGTCGACGACTGGGCCGAGCGCGAGGAGGTCGACCCGCGCGAGGAGGAGACCTTCGTCGAGGGCGCCGGCGCCCTGCTCGCCCTGCTGCTGCTGGCCCACGTCGGCGAGGGCGCCCACGTGAGCCGGGAGGGCGCGCACCGGGTCCGGCTCGGCGCCCACGGCTTCTTCGATCCCTTCGCCGCGATCGACCGCGCGCTCGAGGGGCCCGACGCCCGGAGCGTGCTCGCCGAGGAGGTCGGCCGCGCGGAGGACGAGGCGGCGGGGCGCGCCGGCGTCGGCCGGGCCACCCGCCTCCTGGTCGCCCGGATCGGCGCCGAGCGGATCGCCGCGCAGTTCGGCCCCGACCTGCGCCTCGACGACGGCGTGGAGCTGGACCTCGCGCGCGTGATCCGGGCCACCGAGGGCGAGAGCGAGGCCGCCGCCGTGCAGGCCATCGACAAGCTCGTGTCCATGCTGCCGGGCCGGGGCGGCGACGCCTCCGACTTCGCGGAGCTCGAGCCGCGCGTCCTGCCTCGCCTCGTCGCGCCCGGCTTCGCCGAGAAGCTCGCGGCCGAGGGCCGGGGTCAGCTCGCCGCCCGGCCGCTCTTCGACGGCGCGCTCGAGGTGACCCTCATCGCGCACTACGACGACCGCGCCCGCTACCTCCGGGCCGACGAGCTCGATCGCGCGAAGTGGAGCCTCGACGACGCCCTCTCCCTCGCCGCCCGCAACCTCGCCGCCCGCTCCGAGCGCGCCCGCTTCGCCCGGGTCGACACCTCCGAGGGCCCCCTGGTCGTGGCCCGCACCGGCGACGGCCTCGACGGCGCGCGCCTCCTCCTCCCCACCCTGCACGACGTGCTCGCCCCCGAGCTCGGCACGCCCTTCCTCGTCGCCGCGCCCCACCGCGACGCCCTCTGGGCGAGCGCCGACACCGCCGCCCTCGCCGAGGCCCTCCGCGCCCGCGTCACCGAAGACGCCGCCCGCGCGCCGCACGCCATCACCTCCGCCCTGTTTCGGATCGCCCCCACCGGCCTCCGCCTTCGCTGAGCGGCCGCTCCGCCCTGGCGAGGACTCACTTTCCGGAGGGGGCATGCGCCCCCTCCCGCCCGACCGGCGAAGCCGGCTCGGGCTCCCACCCCATCTCACGCGCTCACGCGCGTGGAAGCCGCGGCAATACTTGTCGCGGCTTCAGGCCAACGCGCCGAGATCCAGTGAGAACGTCGCCTCGCCGGACTTGCTCATGACCACCAGGGCCTGACCGTCGAGGACCACGTCCTTGAACTGGTAGGCAAAAATGAGCTCGTCGGGCTTGGTTTCGAGGATCGGAGCGTCGTAGACGACGACACCTTTCCGCTCGACCTCTAGCGTCAGGACGAACTTCTCCATGTCGAGGCTGCAGTTCAACGAAGCCTCGAGCCCGAAGGACCGAAAGGTCCTCCTCTTGAAGGTCCACTCGTTGCGATAGCCACCGGCCCGGAACTCGTCGATCGCTGCCTCCATCTCCAGGAGAGGGATGCGGTGGTGGCGCGCACACTTCTCCAGCCCCTGCCAGAGCATGCCGATGAAGAGCTCGTGACACTCTTCCGGACGCAGCGAGTCATACCGCTGCCGATCGAACCTCACCCTTGGGGCCGCTACCTTCTCTCCTTCGATCGGACAGCCTTCCTTCGGCTCGCGGCAGCCTTGGACGGCGATGCTTCCGAACCCCTCGGTTCGAAACCTCAACGGCTTGATTCGGCGTCGAACGAAGTTGCAGAGATACCGTGATCGGAACTGGAAGTCGCTGCGGTAGATCCGTTCGTACTCGTCGACGTTCAGAAAAAGGGAGATGTCCCGCAGCAACATCACGGCCTCCCGTGCTCGGTCCGGTCCCCGAGTTGCCCGTGATCCGAGGGCGAGCTCTTCGGCTCAGCAGCGGGGTGCTTCATGAAGGCTCCTGCAGCAGCTGAACCTCGACGTCGTCCGTACGGATCAAGCACGAGACGAGCTTCGAGCCGGCATGGAGAGAGAGCAGGCCGCAGTACTCTCCGACCTTGGTGCCGTAGGCCAACGTTCGGTCGGAGCGAGTCTCCTTCATCACCCCGACGAAGTCGCTGGCGGGAACGTAGCGGCCACGGGAGACGGCGAGGCCCTCGAGCCGGTCGTGCAGGAGATAGCACACTTGCGGAAACCTCGGCGCCAGGCGCGTCGCGACGCGGTCGGTCGGAATCCGCACCCGGACTTCATCCCAGTCGTCATCGAGCAGCAGGTCCAGCTCGAGCGCGATGCCGTCGTACCGGAGCCCCAGGAGCTCCGCGTCGCCAGTCCTCGGGATCAGATCGGACAGCTTCATCGCGTTCGCCATCGGCGTGGTGCTTCGTGGCAGTTCCCGCAGCGGCAGCACCTCGACATCGTCTGCGTCATCCGCGCGGGCCGCCCACTCCTCCCTCTCTCTTCCTCGTTTCCTACCTTCCTCGCTTCCAGCGAGTAGGGAGGATCGAGGCGTCGGCAGAGAGGAGCCTCAGGAACCCGACAGAAACGAATCGGGGTCGAGCGGGGTCGCGCCGAGCGGCGCGGCTCCGTCCTCGGCGGCGGCCTCGGCGAACATCGCCAGCTCGGCGGCGAGCAGCTCGGCGAGGGCGGCGGGGGGCTGGGGCTGCTTGGCCCGGGCGGCGGTGGCGAGGTGCAGGCCCACGAGGAGGCCGACGTCGCGCGGGCCGACCTCGCGATCGATGTCGTGGAGGATGGACTCGAGCCGGGCGACCGCGCTCGCCGCGGTGAGCAGGCGCTCCTCGGTGTGGCTCGCGAGCAGATCGCGGAGCAGCTCCTCGACGCTCTCGGTGACGCCCTTGTTGTAGGCGCGGGCCGGCGGCACCTCGCACCGCGCGACCGCCCGGACGGTGCCCGCGTCGTCGTCGCCGACGAAGAGGCGGCGGCCGCAGAGCATCTCCCACAGCACGATGCCGAGGGCGAAGACGTCGACCTGATGAGTGGTGGGCTCCTGGCGAATGATCTCGGGGGCGAGGTAGCCGAGCTTGCCGCCGAGCATGCCGTCGCCGAGGTGGGTCTCGTGCACGTTGGCGTCGGCGAGCCCGAAGTCGGCGAGCTTCACGTGCCCGTGGCGGCTGAGCAGCAGGTTGTGCGGGGAGACGTCGCGGTGGATGATGCCCAGCGCGTGACCGTCCGGGTGCCGGGCGGTGTGCGCGTAGTCGAGCGCCTTGGCGAGCTCCAGCCCGATGAAGAGCGCGGTCGCCGCCGGCATCGCCGCCTTCCGCGCGTGGGCCCGCTCGAGCAGGTCCTTGAGCGACGTCCCGTCGACCAGCTCCATGATCATGATGAACGTGCCGCCGACGTCGCGCGCGTCGTAGACCCGCACGATGTTCTCGTGCTGCAGCATCATGCCGAGGCGCGCCTCGTCCTCGAACATCGAGCGATAGACCTGCTGCTTGCCGAGCTCCGGCAGCACGCGCTTGATGGCCACCGGGTGCCGGCCGCCGTCCTCGAAGACGGCGTCGCCGCGCCACACCTCGGCCATGCCGCCCGCGGCGAGGCGGGCCTTCGGCTCGTACTTCGTCGGCGCCCGGCGGAGCTTCGCCGTCAGGCGCGGCTTCTTGCCGGCGGCCATGGAGTGCCGAGAGGTTGTCGCCACCCCGCGGGAACGTCAATCACCGAGCCACCCCTGCGTCATCGCGTCGCACCCCGCGAGGGCCTCCGCGACGCGCCCCGCCCCCGGGGCCCGGTGGTGGCCGATCTCGACCTCGACCACCGAGCCGTCGGGGCCGGCGTCGAGGGCCTCCGCCAGGCGGGCCCCCGCGGCGACGCACGCGTCCCGGACCGACGCGTCCGGCGGCGGAGGGAGCCGGGGGTGATCGGCGCGCAGCTGACCGTCCCAGCGCGTGCGGTAGGCGGACGACGCCAGCACGCACAGCGCGTAGCGGATCAGGTCCTCCGGGCTCCACTCGAGCGCCGGCGTCCAGGCGGCGAGCGCGGCGGCGTCCAGGTTGGGCTCGCCGTCCGGGCGGTGCGACGGGAACGCGCGGGTCCGGCAGCTCGATCGCGAGCTGAGAAAGCAGTTGTCGACCAGGTGGCGCGTCGCGGCCGCGTGCCTCCAGGGGCGCTGCCCGCGGTCCTTGCGCACGGTGAGCAGGGCCAAGGGCGAGTGGGCCATGGCCGCGCGCAGCGGCGGGCGGGGGCGGTGACACACCGTCGAGATCGGCGCGATCCACCGCACGTCGAGCGGGCGGTAGGCGACGCGGCGCAGGATCCCGTCCGGGTCGGCGGCGAGCGCGTCGCGGACGGCGGCGCGGGCCCGGTCCGGGTCGTAGTGCCGGCTCGCCACGTCGGCCTTGCCCGGGAACGGGCCCGGGGCGCCTTCGGCGAACGCGCGGAGGCGCGCGCGCAGCGCCTCGGGATCGGCGTCGACGCAGAACGCGTCGCGGTTGGTCTGCACGCCCTCCCGGTGGAAGGGCATCAGCGCCGGGAGCGCGGGCCAGGCGTCGTAGCGGGGATCGGCCGGCGGGCCGGGCACGAAGCGGTGCAGCGGCGGGGCGGCGCGCAGCGGCGTGGGCGCGGGGGCCCCGGCGTCGAGCGCCGCGAGCTTGGCCTCGGCGTCGCCGCGGACTGCGCTGTAGGAGACTGCGGCGGAGGAGACTGCGCTGTAGGAGACTGCGACGGAGGAGACTGCCGCGGAGGAGACAGTGGCGGCGGAGACGGCGCGAGACGCCACGCCGCGGACGGCCACCGTGATCGCGGCCCCGACCCGCACGCCGAACACGTTGCCGTCCCGCTCCCCCGCCTTCGCCAAGAGAGCCGACCCTCCGAGGTCGATCACCTCGATGGCGTCGAACCAGCGGAGGAGCGCGGCGCGCATCCCGCGGTGCACGGGGCCGTCGAGGAAGGAGGCGTTCGTGACCAGCGCGACGACCCCGCGCGGGCGCGCCCGGACCGCCTCGGCCGCCCACCGGAAGAAGCGCACGTAGTCGTCGGAGAGCACGCCGATCTTGCGCTCGCGCAGCGGGCCGCCGTCGGGCTCGCGCCGGAAGTCGTCGAGGAGCCCCTCGGTGTAGGCGGCCTCCCGGTTGGCGGTGCGGCCGGCCCACGGCGGGTTGCCCAGCACGACCGGGACCCGCGCCGGGTCGATCGGCGGCGGCGCGGAGAGCGTGTCCGCGCGGCGGAGCGACAGCGGCCAGCCGCGGCGGGCGAACGCGGGGTCGAGGATCTCCCGGGCGAGCTCGAGCGCCCCCGCGTCGACGTCCAGCCCGAGCACCTCGCCCGGCCCGGGGCCGGTCGCCTCCGAGAGGGCGGCCGCGAGGAACACCCCGGGGCCGCAGGCGGGGTCGAGGAGCGACACCCGCCGGTCGCCGAGGCCCGCGAGCCCGAGCTCCTGCAGCGCCGCGTCGACCCGTCGCGCCATGAACCGGGCGAGCTCCGGCGGGGTGTGCACCACGCCCCGACGCCGCCGCTGGTCCCGGCTGAGGCGCGCGTCGCGGAGCTCCGCGGCCGCGACGACCGCCGCCGCCACGTCCGCCGCAGCCACCTCCGCCGCTGCCACCTCCGCCGCACGGTCGTCTCCGGCGCTCACCCGGCGGGGGTACGATTCGGGCGTCGAGCCGTCAACCGGCGGCGGCGCCGCCGAGCTCGATCGAGGCCCCGAGCTGCGCCCTCAGGCTGCGCAGCTCGCCCGGCTCCGCCCGCGCGAACCGCTCGGCGCCGAGCACGTGGCTGAGCGCGTTCAGGGCGACGGGATCCTCGTGGAGCCGCTCGAGCGCGCCCCGCACGTCGCCGCGCGCGGTGACGAGCGCGGAGGGGGCGGCGACCACCACGTCGGCGGGGATCGGGTCGGTCGTGAGCAGCACCCGGAAACGGTCGAGCCGGGTGCCGTCCTCGGAGAAGCCCGCGCGGACCAGCTCCCGCGCCGGATCGCCCTCGCGGTAGACCGCGAACGTCGCCCCCACGTCGGCCTGCCCGGCCTCCACCGCGCGCACCACCTCGCCGTGGGAGCCGCACAGTCGCTCCGCGCCGAACGTGGAGCGGGGCTCGAAGCCGCGGCGGGCGAGCGCGGCCCGCGGGAAGACGTAGCCGGCGGCCGACGACTCGGTCACCCACGCCGCCACCGCGCCGTCGAGGTCGTCGAGCCGGCGAACCCTGCCGTCGCGCGCCGCGAAGAGCACCCCGTGGTATCGCGACACGCCTTGTCGCACCGAGCGAACCAGCGGCGTCGCGTCGGCGAAGGCCTCGTCGGTCGCCGCCAGCACCGGCGAGACCCACGCGAGCTGCACGCGCCCGGCGCGGTAGGCGTGGGCGAGCGCGGCGGGGCTGGGCGCGCGGTGGGGGCGGACCGGGATCCCGAGGGCGCGCGAGATCGCCTCGGCGAGGTCGTTCAGGCGCGCGCGGGTGTCGAAGTCGTCGCGCACGGGCACACACCCGAAGGTGCAGGTGCGAAGCTGGGTTCCTGAGCCGGGTCGCTGGAGCATCGGTGAATTCCGTAGCCCCCCCACGCGGGAGAACGACGGCCCGCCCCCGGATCTTACCCCCTCCGCCCGGCACGCGCTCGCCTGGTTGACGACGCCCGAGCCGGGCTCACCTACGAAGGCATGAGCACCCTCGTGACCGTGGCGCAGCGCGCCAAAGCCCGCTTCTTCCGGCTCGACGCTCGCACGGAGCCGCTCGAGGAGATCCAGGATCTCGCGCACCCGGCCTCCCGGCTGCACGAGGGCGACCTGGTCACCGACTCCCCCGGCTCCCAGCACGAGCGCATGGGGCCCCAGAGCCGCGCGATGCGCCCCGAGCACTCCGCGAAGGAGCACGAGGCGCAGACCTTCGCCAAGGAGGTCGCCGACACCCTCGGCAAGCTCCGTCAGCAGAAGGGCGTGCACCGCCTGGTGCTCGTCGCCGAGCCGGGCTTCCTCGGGCTGCTCCGAAAGAACCTCGACGGCCCGACCGCGAAGCTGGTCGACGCGGAGATCGACAAGGAGCTGACCGACCTCGACGCCAGCGCCCTCAAGGAGCGGCTCAAAGAGGTGCTCTGAGCTCCGCGCGCAGCATCCGGCCCCACGTCGCGTCGTAGGGATGCACGGCGCGGGCCCGGCGCTCGCCTCGGTAGACCGGCCGGTCGGCGTTCGCCCAGGCGAAGATGCCGCCCGCGAGGTTGTGCACGTCCGTCCAGCCGGCCCGCCGCATCCGGTCCGCCACGCCGCCGCTCCGCCAGCCGACCGAGCAGTAGACGACCACCCGCGCGTCTCGAGGCACGTCGAGCGCGGCGAGGTCGGGCGCGTCCGGGTCGATCCGCGCCGCCCCCCGGAGGTGGCTCACCCGGTACTCCTCGGGCTGACGCGCGTCGAGCAGGTGGACCTCGCCCGCGCGCATCCACCCGGCCAGCGCGTCCGCCTCCACCCAGGGGACGTCCGGGTAGCGAGCCTCGATCGCGGGGCGTAGGCTGGTCGGACGCTGGCCGCAGACGAGGAGAGGCGCGCCGAGCAGCAGCGCGAACGCGGCGCCGACGAGCGTGGCTGTCTTCCACGCCCTCCCCTTTCGCTTCGGCCTCCCGGTGACCACATGCTGAGGGTGCGGCCGATCGCGCGGTCGCGCCAACGTCTGGATCAGAGCTCCGATGTCGAAATCCCGCCGGATCACGCTCGGCCTCACCGCCGCCGCGCTCGCCCTCGCCGTCCTCGCGACCCCCGCGCTCGCCCGCCTCTGGGTGGATCTGCGCTGGTTCGAGACGATGGGGCACCCGGACGTGCTGCTCACGCCGCTCTGGGCGCGGCTCGCGCTGGGCGTCGCGGCGGGGGCGAGCTTCGCGGCCGTGCTCTACGGGAACCTGCGCCTCGCGGTGCAGCTCTCGGTCCGGGATCGGCAGGCCCCCGTCTACCTCGGCGAGGGCGCCCGCACGGTGGCCCTCGACCTGAAGGGCGCGAGCGCGAAGCTCGTGCTGCCGGTCTCGCTCGGGCTCGGGATCCTCGTCGGGCTGGTGGGGGCCGCGCGCTGGCGGGAGTGGCTGCTCTTCGCCCACGGAGAGCCGTTCGGCGAGGTCGACGCGCTCTTCGGCCGCGACGTCGGCTTCTACGTCTTCACCCTGCCCTTCCTCGACGTGGTCTGGGCGTTCCTCTTCTGGGCCACGCTCCTCTCGCTCGCGGCCACCTTCGGCCTCTACGTCGCGCGCGGCAGCGTCAGCTGGAAGGAGCGCCGACCGGCGGGGACCCGCGCGGCTCGCGTGCACCTCAGCGCGCTGGGCGCGGCGCTCTTCGGGGTGCTCGCGTTCGGGGCCTGGCTCGCCTCGGCGCAGCTGGTGATCTCGCAGGAGGGGCTCGTGGCCGGCGCCGGCTACACCGACGTGAACGCGCGCCTCCCCCTCATCCAGGCGCAGCTCGCGGTGGCCTGCGTCTCGGGCGCGCTCGTGCTCTTCAGCGCGACCCGGCGCCGGCTGGTCCTCGTCTGGGCCGCGATCGGCCTCTACCTCGCGGTGGGGGTGCTGGGGCGCGGCCTCTACCCGACGATGGTGCAGACCTACGTCGTCGAGCCGAACGAGCTCGAGCGGGAGCGGCCGTTCATCGAGACCGAGATCGAGGCGACCCGGGCCGCCTTCGGGCTGAGCGGCATGGAGACCCGCGAGCTGAGCGGCGAGCTCGGCCTGTCCCTGGCGGACGTCGAGGCCAACCGCGAGACGATCGACAACATCCGGCTCTGGGATCACCGCCCGCTCCTCGACACCTTCGGGCAGATCCAGGAGATCCGCACCTACTACGACTTCGTCAGCGTCGACAACGACCGCTACGTCATCGACGGCGAGCTGCGCCAGACGATGCTCTCGCCGCGCGAGCTCTCGAGCGAGAGCCTGCCCAACCGGACCTGGATCAACGAGCACTTCACCTTCACCCACGGCTACGGGGTCACGCTCGGGCCGGTGAATCGCGCGGACGACGAGGGCCTCCCGGTGCTCTTCGTGCAGGACATCCCGCCGGTCTCCTCGATGCCGCGGGTCGAGGTGACGCGGCCGCAGATCTACTTCGGCGAGCTGTCGAACGACTACGCCTTCGTCGGCACCGCGAACCGCGAGTTCGACCACCCCTCGGCGGAGGCCAACGTCTACGCCGACTACGAGGGGCGCGCGGGCGTGCGGCTCGACTCGCGCCTGCTCCGCGCCGCCCTCGCCATCCGCACCGGCGAGGCCAAGGTGCTCTTCAGCGACGACCTCTCCTCGGAGAGCCGGGTGCTCCTGCACCGCCGCGTCGAGGAGCGCGTCGCCCAGCTCGCGCCCTTCCTCGCGCTCGACGCCGACCCGTACCTCGTCGTGCGCGAGGACGGCACGCTCGCGTGGATCGTCGACGCCTACACCACCAGCGACCGCTACCCCTACAGCCGCCGCGCCCCCGACCGCCGCCTCAACTACGTGCGCAACAGCGTGAAGGTGGTCGTCGACGCCTACGACGGCACCGTCACCCTCTACGTCGCGGACGAGGACGACCCGATCCTCGCGACCTGGCGGCGGATCTTCCCGCGCCTCTTCACCGACATGGACGAGATGCCCGCGGATCTGCGGCGCCACCTCCGCTATCCGATCGACGTCTTCCACCTGCAGGCGCAGATGCTGTCGACCTTCCACATGGACAGCCCCGAGCTGCTCTACAACCGGGAGGACCAGTGGGAGATCCCTTCGCTCCGCCGCGGGCAGCGGAGCGAGCCGATGGAGCCCTACTACACGGTGATGCGGCTGCCGGGCGAGGAGGACCCCGAGTTCATCCTCATGCTGCCCTTCACCCCGGCGCGGAAGGACAACCTCGCCGCCTGGATGGTGGCCCGCAACGACGGCGAGCAGCTCGGGCAGCTGCGCGTCTACGAGTTCCCGAACGACCGCCTCGTCTACGGGCCGCAGCAGGTGCTCAACCGCATCAACCAGGACGCCGAGATCTCGCAGCAACTCTCGCTCTGGGACCAGCGCGGCTCCCAGGCGGACTTCGGCACCCTGCTCGTGATCCCGATCGAGGAGTCGCTGATCTACGTGCTGCCGCTCTACCTGCGCTCGGAGGGCGGCCGGATCCCGCAGCTCAAGCGCGTGATCGTGGTGCACGAGAACCGGATCGCGATGGCCGAGACCCTCGACCTCGCGATCGCGCAGGTGTTCGGTCAGGCCGCGCCGGTCGCGGCCGCCCCGGTCGAGGCCGCGCCTCCGCCCACCGAGGAGACCGCGCCGCCGCCCGCGCCGGACGAGGCCGGCGACCCCCGGGTGCGCGCGCTGCGGCACTTCGAGGAGGCGGTGGCCGCCCAGCGACGCGGGGACTGGGCCCGCTACGGCGAGGAGATCGAGCGGGTCGAGGCGGCGCTGCGCGCGATGCAGCCCTCGACCGACGAGGGCGAGACGGGGCAGACTCCCGATCCGTGAAGGCCTGGCGAGAGGCAGACGACGCGCGGCTCACGCGGCTCGAGGACGAGGCCCGGCTGGCCTCGCTCTGGCGCGGGCTCGCGGGCGAGGACGCGCCCCTCCCGCACCCGCGGGCCGCGGGGCTCTTCGTGTGCCTCCGCCGGAGCACCGAGGGCGCGCTGGCCATCGAGCGAGCCGACCGCGGTGAGCTCGCGCCGCTCCTGCGCGCGGTCACCCAGCCGGATCCGGCCGCCCTCTCCCCCGCCCTGGCCCACCACCTCGCGCTCCTCCACGGCGGGCTCGCCGACGCGACCGGCGCCGAGCGCGCCCGGATCCGCTCGCTGGGCATGTGGCTCTTCCTCGCCACCGAGCAAACGTACCTGCTCCAGGTCGGCCAGGCGGTGGCGCAGGACGCGCTCCCGGCGCGAGAGGTGGAGCGCGCGACGACCGAGGCGCCGTTCGGGCCGATCGACGGGCTCGGCGCCGAGGCGCTCGCCGGGGCGCGCGAGCTCACCGACCGCGCGGCGGCGGCGCTCCGGGTCCTCGGCCGGGTCGAGGAGGCGTGCGCCCTCGGCCGCGCCGACGAGGCCGTGACCCGCAAGGCCGTCGCGCGAGCCCGCCGCGCCCGGGCCGCCGCGGTGGACGCGGCCGTGGCCCGGGTCGACGGGTCGCTCGAGGAGGCGATCACGCGCGACGCCCCGACCGACGAGCTCGTCGCGCTGCTCTGGGACGCGGTCGCGGTCTGGCGCTGGGCCGACGCGGACGAGCAGGTCGAGCGCTTCCTCGTGCAGCGGGTGACCTCGGTGCTCTGGGACCGCTACCGCGACCGCCGGTGGGACGACGTGCGGGCCCTGCTCCGGCCGCTCTCGGAGCCCACCGAGAGCCTCGCGCGGCGCATCGAGCGCGACCCCTCGAAGCTCGCCTACGCCGCGCCCTGCGCCCAGATGTACGTCTTCTCCGCCGAGGTCGCGCCGACCCTCGAGGAGCAGCTCCGGGACGCCGAGCGCGCGGTGGCCCTCTGCCCGACCCACCGCAACGGCAGCCTGATCCTCGCCGACCTGCTCGTGCACCGGGCGATGCGCGCGCTCGACACCGTCTCGCCCTGGAACCAGGCCGAGACGCTCGACCGGGCCGAGGCCGACGTGCGGCGCGCGGAGTCGCTCTACCCGCAGCTCAAGCGGCTGCCCGACGCCAAGCTCCGGCTCGAGGCCAAGGGGAGGAAGATCGATGGCGGATAACCCCTTCGAGCGCTGGGATCTCGACCCGATGCAGGGCCCGCAGGCGATCACCGAGCGGCTGCGGGAGCTGGCCGAGGACGCGCCCGACGAGGAGACGCGCGCCACGATCCGGGCCGCGTGGGAGGCGCTCACCATGCACCCCCGCGATCGTCTGCGGGCCGCGCTCGAGGCCCACCCGGACTCCCACGGCGCGGCCGGCGCGCCCCCGCCGCCGCCCCCCGCCCCGCGGCGCGCCGACCGGGCCCTGGAGCTGTCGGATCTCGTGCTCCGCCCCTCGCTCGTCCGCGCCCTCGGCCTGGAGCGCGAGGCCCGCGCGCCGTTCCCCGACGTGGCCCCGGCCGACGATCCGTGGCTGCGCTGATCGACGCGGACGCCTCCAGGCGGTAAGGATCGCCCCGGGAGGTGCGTGTGTTCGTCGACCGGCCGGTAGGGATCGATCTGGGGACCACCAACAGCGAAGTGGCGCTGCTGGATCCGTCCGAGAAGGACCTCATCGTCTACGCCGACCGCTTCGGCCGTCGGACCATCCCGAGCGCGATCTGCTGGGATCCTCGGAAGGAGGAGATCCTGGTGGGCCGGGCGGCGCGCAACCGCCGCGGCCGGGATCCGGGGCCGGTGGAGTCGATCAAGCGCAAGATGGGCCGCGACGTGCACGTGCAGGTCGGGCCCCACTCGCTGTCGCCGGCCGAGGTCAGCGCCAAGATCCTCGACGCCCTGAAGGAGCGCATGCGGGCGCACCTCCAGGAGCAAACCGGCGACGTCGAGGTCCGGGTCTCCCGCGCCGTGATCACCGTGCCCGCCTACTTCGACGCGCCGCAGGTCGAGGCCACGCGCCGGGCGGGCGAGCTGGCGGGGCTGGAGGTGCTCGGCGTGCTCCAGGAGCCGACGGCGGCCGCCATTTATCACACCTGGAAGCGCAAGCTCGGCGACGGGAACTTCCTCGTCTACGACCTCGGCGGCGGCACCTTCGACGTCTCGATCCTCCGCTGCCTGGCCGGCGAGTACCAGGTGCTCGCCATCGACGGCGACAACTACCTCGGCGGCGACGACTTCGACCGCCGCTTCGCGGAGCGGCTGCGCGCCGACCTCGCCGAGCGCGGCTACGCCCTCGACCTCGACGTGCAGAGCGACCCCGACGATCAGCTCCGCTTCCTCCGCCTGGTGCACCTCGCGCAGAGCATCAAGGAGTCGCTCTCGACCGCGGAGGTCGTCCCGGTCAACGAGCACGGCGTGCTCGAGGACAAGGAGGGCGAGCCGGTCGACTACGAAGGCGAGGTCGGGCGCGCGCAGTGGGAGGCGGCGGTCCAGGACCTCGTCGACACCACCCTCGCCTGCTGCCGCCGCGCGCTCGCCGACGCGGAGAAGAACGCCGGCGTCACCCTGGCCGACATCGATCACGTGGTGCTGGTCGGCGGCTCGACCCGGGTCCCCTACGTGGTGCGACGCGTCACCGAGGAGCTGTGCGCCCGCAGCAAGAGCGAGGCGCCGCTGCAGGACGAGGTCGACACCTGCGTGGCCCTCGGCGCCGCGGTGCACGCCGCGCAGCTCGGCGGCCTCTCCCTCGGCGACGACGCGAGCCGGGTGACGATCCGGAGCCCCCTCGTCGGGCGGGGCGAGAGCCTGCGGCTGAACGTCGACGTGGACGCGGCCCCCGAGGGCGTCGACGCGCTGGCGGTGATCGGCGACGACGTGCTCGCGGAGGCGCCCGTCGAGGCGGTGCCCGCGCGCGGGCTCAAGCTCCAGGTGGGGCTCGGCCCCGACGCGACCCAGCCGGTGACCCTCGCGCTCCGCGCGGGCGGCGAGGCGAAGGCCCAGCTCGGCTTCGCGCTCTACCGCGGCGACGTCCGGCCGCGCGCGAGCGCGCTGAGCCAGCCGAGCGTCATCGCCAAGGACATCGCGGTGGAGGTGCTGCGCGCCGGCCGCCGGGAGCGCCGGGTTCTGCTCGCGAAGGGCACCGGGCTGCCGGCCGAGGCGACGCACACCTTCTTCACCGGCGACAAGAGCGGGGCGGTCGTGCTGCGCCTCCTGCAGAACCGCCTGCCCATCAAGACGCTGATGGTCTCGGTCGCCGAGGACGTCGCCGTGGGCACGCCGGTGGAGCTCACCCTCCGCTGCGACGACGCGATGCGCATCGAGGCCAAGGCGACGGTGGCGGGGCAGGAGCTCTGGGCGAACATCGAGCCCGCGCCCGAGAAGGCCCGCGGCGCCGCCGAGATCGACGCGCTGCTCACCCGCGCGGAGGGCGCGGCCACCAGCCTCTGGGGCCACGACGCCCACTACTACCGCCGCGAGGTCGAGCCGCTGGTGACCGGGATCCGGGAGGTGGTCGGCACCGATCCGGACAAGCTCGCCGCCCTCTGCGCCAAGCTCGAGCAGCTCCTCGAGCACTTCGAGGGCGAAGGCGAGGGCATGAGCCCGCCGATGCACCGCTTCGAGGGCGTGATGGACGCGCTCCGCCGCACCGTCTACCGCGCCGAGGGGCTCCTGCTCGGCATGGACAAGGGCGCGTGGGAGGAGCGCATCGAGGACCTCACCTCCCGCGGGCTCGACGCCTGGGAGCACTCCGACGCGGGCGGCTGGCGCCGCGTCTACAACGAGGCGCAGGCCCTGCACGAGACGGCGAGCGAGCAGGAGTTCAGCCGGCTCAAGCTCGACGACCCCGCCTACATCACCCAGCGCATGGTCGGCGCGATGGCCTACGCGAAGCGCGTCGAGCACGGGCTCGCCGACTTCGTGCCGTCGGCCAGCAGCGAGGTGAAGGACATCCAGATCGCGGAGCGCGACCGGCTCCTCGGCACCCTGAAGGAGAAGGTCAGCGAGCCGCTCCGCGCGCTCGGCGGCGACGAGCCGGTGGGCGCGCAGGAGGCGCGGCGCCGCCTCGATCAGATCGTGAGCGAGCTCGATCGGATCGACGCCGCGCTCGAGAAGCTGCCCTCCCTCGGCCTCGTGACCGAGCGCGGCGGCTGAGATGGAGCGCTGAGCTTGGGACTCCTCGACGAGCTCGCCCTCGGGGGCGTCGACCGGCTCGAGCGCGGGCTCGGCAAGCGGGCCGCGCTCCGGGCGCTGCTGCCGCTGCTCGATCCGATGCCGCCGGGCGCCGGCCGCTCGCAGGCCTTCGCGCGGGCGATGGGGCTGGCCGCGGAGCTCGAGCCCGAGACGCTCGAGGGGCTCTGCGAGCGCTGGGCCGACGAGCGCGGGGCCCGACACCGCGACGCGCGGCTGCTCGTGCGCGCGCTGATCGACGGCCGACCGGGGGCGGCGGCGCGGGTGGCCGAGGCCGAGCTGCGCCGGTGCGCGGGGACCTACGACGAGGCGAGCGCCGCCTACGCGGTCGGCCGCGCGCGGGAGGCCCTCGGCGAGCTCCCGGCCGCCCTCGAGGCCTACCGCCGGGCCGCGCGGCGGGGGCTCGAGCAGCCCAAGCTCCGGCGCGCGGCCGCGATCCGCGAGGTCCGGGTGCTCTGGCGGCGCGGCGAGCCGGGCGATCGGGACGCCGCCGCGCGCCTCGCCGCTGGCCTGCTCCCCGCGGACGACGCGCCGGCCGCCGATCGCCTCGCGGTGGCGGTCGCGGCCCTCGCCGCGCCCGGGCGCTACCGCCGGGCCGCCGCCCTGGACGCGCTCGAGCGGCTGGCCGAAGGCGGCGATCCGATGGCGGTCGCGGTCACCGCCGCCCACGTCGACGCCTGGGCGAGCGCGCTCGATCCGGTCGAGGTCGATCGGGCGCGCGCGGTGCTCGCCCGGCACCCCGATCCGGTGGGCGCCGCGGTGGCGCGCGAGCAGCTCGACGCGCTGACCTCGCTGTCGGCGGCGGCCGCCGCCCACACCGACCCGGTGGCCGAGGCGTTCCTCCCGCGGGCCCGCGCCGCGCTCGAGGGCGCCCCGCCCGGCCCGCGCCCCGAGGACCCGCGCGCCCTCCCCGGCTGGCTCGGGCTCGCCGCGCTGCACGCGGCGGAGGCGCACCCCGAGGAGCTGTCGGCCCACCTCGACGAGGCCATCGGCTCGCTCGAGGCCGGGGCGCGCGTCGAGGCGCCGCTCTGGACGGCGGCCATCCGGGCGGCCGGGACCGCGGGCGCCAGGGCCGCGCGCCTCGCCCGCGCCGCGATGGAGGCGCCGGGAGAGCCCCCGCCCCGCGGCTACCTCGATCTCTCGGACGCGCTGTACGACACCGATCCCGAGCTGTCGCTCGCGCTCCTCCGCCGCGCCGCCGCCCGCCGCGAGCCCGACGCCCGGCGCGCGCTCGCCCTCCGCCTCCGGCACGCGGGCTGGGCCGCCGCCGACGCCGGCCGGCGCGACGAGGCCATCGCGCTCCTGCGTCAGGCCAAGCAGCTCGGGTGAGCGGCCGCCCTCACCGCAACCAGCCGAAGAGCTTGCCGAGCACCTTGCTGATGCGGGTCTCCGGCAGCTGCCAGGTCGCGCCCCGGTCGGGGCCGTCGAAGGCGCCGAGCGCCGCGAGGATCTCCTCGAGGGGTCGCTCTCGATCCAGCCGGAGGCCGAGCGGGGCGCCGGAGCGCTCGTGGAAGGCGTCCACCGCCATCACGCAGTGCTCGTCGAAGCTCAGCCGCACCTGAGCCCGCTCCCCGCCGCCGAGCCGCGCGTCCTCGACCACCACCGTGCAGAGGTACTCGTCCTGCGCCACGTCGGGCGACTCGCCCTGGAAGAGCGGCAGCTGCACGAGGCCTCCCGCGTCGGCGGTCAGCGTGAGCACCTCGTCGCAGGGCAGGCGCGCGTTCCGCTTCACGACCGGCTCGAAGCGCCGCCCGTCGAGCGCGTGCCCCACCGTCATCGGCAGCAGATCCAGCAGGACGGGCCCGCCGCCCGCGATCTCGTGCCCCAGCAGCGCCGCGCCGAGCGCCACCGCCTCGTCGGGGTTGATGCGCTGGCTCGGGCGACGGCCGAAGAGCTCGGCCACCGCGCGGCGCACCGCCGGGATGCGCGTGGTGCCGCCGACCAGCACCACGTCGTCGATCTCCTCCGGCAGGATCGAGGCCGAGAGGAGGACGCCGCGGGCGATGGTCAGGGTGCGCTCGACGAGCGGCCGCGTCCACGCCTCGAGCTCCTCGCGCGTCACCGTCACGAAGAGGTCGCGCCGCGGCTCGCGCGAGAACTCCGGCAGCCGCACGTCGAACTCGGTCTGCACGCTGAGCGCGCGCTTGCAGAGCTCCGCCACCTCGCGCAGCCGGGCCACCTGCTGCGGGCTCGGCTCCATCTCCTCGATCCCCGCGTCGGCCAGGAAGCGCTCGAAGATCGCGCCGGCGAGCGTGTCGTCGAAGTCGCCTCCGCCGACGAAATTGTCGCCCCCGGTCGCCACCACCTCGTAGCGCTCGTGCCGGATGTCGACGACCGAGAAGTCGAAGGTGCCGCCCCCGAAGTCCCAGACCGCCACCCGCGACTCCTCGCCTCGCGCGTGCCCGTAGGCGACCGCGGCCGCGGTGGGCTCGTTGACGATGCGGTGCACGGTCAGCTCGGCCATCGCCGCCGCGCGGCGCACCGCCTCCCGCTGGACCTCGCTGAAGTAGGCCGGCACCGTGATGACGGCCGCGCCGACCCGGTGCCCGAGGAAGTCCTCGGCGGTGCTGCGCACGTCGCGGAGCACCTGGGCCGCGATCGCGTCCATGCTGACCACGCGGTCCCCGAGGTCGATGCCGAAGCGCTGGCCCTCCGCCTCCGCGAGCGGGAAGGCGAAGTGGCCCTGCGCGTCGGCGGCGACGTCCTCCTGCCAGGTGCGCCCGATCAGGCGCTTGGAGCCGTAGACGGTGCGCCGGGGATGCAGGATCTGCCGGTCCGCCGCGCGCTGGCCGACGTGGATCCGCCCGTCGGCGTCGAAGCTCACCATCGAGGGGATGGTGTTGCCCCCCGTGCGCCCCGGGATGATGACCGGGCGCCCGTCGACGACGTAAGAGGCGCAGGTGTTGGTCGTACCGAGATCGATACCAATGACCACGCCCTCGGGTCGCGGCACCGAGAGCGGCTCGAGCTCCGGGGCCCGCCACTCCTGCTCGACCGCCGGCGGCTTCGAGGGGAGCGGCGGCGGCATGGGAGGTGGCATCGTCTCTGACACCTTGGAGGCGTCCACGGTGAGATCGACGAACGCGATCCCGACTCCGTCCGGCGCGACCCGCACCACCCGCGCGCGCCCCGAGGCGAGCGTGGTGCCGGCCTCGTCGTGCAGCTCCACGTCGAGCACCGCGCCCTCGGCCGGGACCGCGTCGGTGACAACGAAGGCCCCGGATTCGCTGACGTCTCGGACCCGATCGAGCTGGAGGAAGTCGTCCCCCTCGGCCCGCCACAGGATCCGGGCGGAGGTGGAGAGGCGGCTGGCGCGCCTTCGTTCTTCAGTCACGCCGTCATCATACACGTATCCGATCGGCGACGTGTGACTGGGATGAAGCGGACGTGCTAAGCGCGTGCGGCCGTCGGGGGAAGGCTGGGCGCAGCGCGCCGTAGATGACCGCGACCCCGGACGTGCCCGACCTCCCCGAGGACCAGCGACATGAACAAGCTTCGTTTCACCGCGATCTCCACCCTCCTCACCCTCGGCCTCGCGAGCGTGGCCGCCGCCCAGGACATCGATCCCGAGGCGGGGGGCGTCTGGGTCCCGCCGCCCGACGACACCCAGAGCCCGCCGCCCCAGCAGCAGCAGCCGCCGCCCCAGCAGCAGCCCTGGTATCAGGGCGGCCCGACCGGGCAGCAGGCGCAGGCCGAGACGCCGCCTCCCGTCGACACCACGAGCCCGCCGCCCGCCGCGTCGAGCGCCGCGGAGCCGTCCGACGGCCAGAGCGATCACGCGCGCCACGCGGTGGGTCACGTGGGCGTGGGCTTCATGGGCCTGCTCGGCGTCCCGACCGTGAACCGCATGGGTGAGATCGGGACCCTGAGCGCGCCCACCCTGGGCGCCCGGATCTGGATCTCGGAGCTGGTGGGCGTGGATCTCGGGTTCGGCCTCAGCTTCTCCGGCGGCAGCGTCAGCAGCGGCAGCATGTCGGCCCCGTCCGACAACGCCTTCGCGTTCGCCTTCCACGCCGGCGTGCCGCTCGCGATCTTCCACGCCGAGCACTACAAGTTCCTGATCATCCCCGAGCTGAACATCGGGGGCGTCGGCGGCACCTTCTTCGGCGCGAGCTCGGACCAGGATCAGGGCCGAAACGGCTTCCTCTTCCAGATCGGCGGCCGCGTCGGCGCGGAGATCCACTTCGGCTTCATCGACGTGCCGCAGCTCTCGCTCCAGGCGGGCGTGGGCCTGTACTTCGACTACCGCTCGGTCGGCATCGGCGAGAGCCGGGCCGGCGCGCCGGCCTCGTCGCTCGACGTGTGGGGCTTCGGCACGAGCGTGCAGGGTGAGCCGTGGGACATCTTCCTCGGCTCGCTGACCGCGCTGTACTACTTCTAGTTGGAGGGTTTGAGGCAAACCCTCCCCCCATGGGGCGAAGCGCCCATGGGGCCCCCCTCCCGACTCCGTCGGGACGTCGCGCTTCGCGCTCGTCCCGCGACCCCAGCGCGGGGCGCTGGGGGCCCTGCGGCTCGCGCTCGCGCTTCGCGCTCGCTGGCCGCCTTTCTCGTCGTCCCTCCGCGGCTTTCTCGTCGTCCCTCCGCGGCTCGCGCTCGCGCTTCGCGCTCGCTGGCCGCCTTTCTCGTCGTCCCTCCGCGGCTTTCTCGTCGTCCCTCCGCGGCTCGCGCTCGCGCTTCGCGCTCGCTGGCCGCCTTTGCCTCCTTTGCGCCGGCTCGCCCTCGCGCTCGCGCTCGCTGGCCACCTTTCTCTTCGTCCTTCGGGGGACTCGCGTTCGCGGCTCGCGCTCGCCGGTCGCCTCGTACCTGTTCCTCCTCGCCTCCCTCCTCCCTTCTCCCTGGTCTGCGTCGACTCGCGAGCTGATTCCGTCCCGACCCACGAGGCCCGCCGTGAGAAGGGGGGCATGAGGGGGGCGGCGCTGCTATAGCTGCGGATCCGATGACGCAGCACCCGTACGCAGACTTCCTCGAGAAGGTTCAGAAGCCCTCCCGCTATGTGGGGGGAGAGCACGGTGAGGTGCGCAAGGACTGGGACGCGGTCCAGGCGCGCATGTGCCTCGCGTTCCCCGATATCTACGACATCGGGATGAGCCACCTGGGCTTCAAGATCCTCTACTCGATCCTCAACGGGCACGAGAAGCTGCTCGCGGAGCGCTGCTACGCGCCCTGGGTCGACATGGAGGCGGAGCTGCGGAGCCGGGGCGAGCGCCTCCGCTCGCTCGAGAGCTGGCGGCCGCTGTCGGAGTTCGACGCGGTCGGGTTCTCGCTCCAGTTCGAGCTGACGTTCACCAACATCCTCACGATGCTGGAGCTCGGCGGGATCCCGCTCCGGAGCGCCGACCGGGACGACGACGCGCCGCTGATCCTCGCCGGCGGGCCCACCGCGACCCACGCCGAGCCGATCGCGCCGTTCCTCGACGCGCTGGTCATCGGCGACGGGGAGGAGAAGACGCCCGAGATCCTGCTGACCTGGAGCGCGCTCAAGGCGGCGGGCATGCCGCGGCGAGAGCGGCTGGTGGAGCTCGCGAAGCTGGGCGGGGTCTACGTGCCCTCCCTCTACGAGACCGAGGTGGAGCCCGAGACGGGCATGCGCGTGGTGAGCGGGCCGATCGAGCCGGGCCTGCCCTTCCCCATCGAGCGCGCGATGGTCGACGATCTCAACGCGCATCCGTTCCCGCACGACGGGCCGGTCGCCTCGACCGAGACCATCTTCGACCGCGTCTCGGTGGAGATCGCGCGCGGCTGCACCGAGGGCTGCCGCTTCTGCCAGGCGGGCATGATCTACCGGCCGGTCCGCGAGCGGAGCCCCGAGTCGATCCTCTCCAGCATCACCCGGGCGGTGAAGGAGGGCGGCTACGACGAGGCCTCGCTCACCTGCCTCTCGACCGCCGACTACAGCGCCATCCACCCGCTGGTGAAGCAGGTGATGAAGGAGCTCGAGGACGAGCGGGTCGCCCTCTCGGTCAGCTCGCTCCGGGCCTACGGGCTCGACGAGGAGCTGCTCGACGAGCTCAAGAAGGTCCGCGCCACCGGGCTGACCTTCGCGCCCGAGGCCGGGTCGCAGCGCATGCGGGACGTCGTCAACAAGAACGTCACCGAAGAGCAGCTGATGATGACCGCCCAGCGGGTCTTCGAGCGCGGCTGGTCGCGCATGAAGCTCTACTTCATGATCGGCCTCCCCACCGAGGAGGAGGAGGACGTCCGCGGCATCGTCCAGACCGGCGCCCGGGCGCGGGACGTCGGCCGCAAGCTCCAGAAGGGCAAGGGGCCGCAGGTGACCGTGTCGGTCTCCATCCACGTGCCCAAGCCGCACACGCCCTTCCAGTGGTGCGCGATGGACGCGCGCGACGTCGTGCGCGAGAAGCAGAGCTGGCTGACCGAGGAGGCGAAGGCCACCCGGGTGAAGCTCCGGATGCACGACTCGGAGGGCTCCTGGCTCGAGGGCGTCATCTCCCGCGGCGACCGCACCCTGGCCGACGTGATCGAGCGGGCGTGGCGGAGCGGCGCGCGCTTCGACTCCTGGGAGGAGCAGCTGAAGATCGACGCGTGGGCGGAGGCGTTCGAGGCCTGCGGCGTGGAGCCGGAGCGCTTCCTCGGCACCCTCCCGCTCAGCGCGCGGCTGCCCTGGGACCACGTCGACGTGGGGCTCGAGGACGGCTTCCTCGCGCGCGAGTACCGCAAGGCGCTGTCGAACCGGCTCAGCCCGCCCTGCGGCAAGGCGGCCGGCATGTTCGTGCACCACACGAACCTCGAGGAGGCGCACGCCGACGCGCGCCGGCTCGTCTGCTACGACTGCGGCGTCGCCTGCGACCTGACGCAGATGCGCACCGAGCGGATCGACTACCTCGCGCAGCTGGGCGCCGACTCGCCGCCCGCGCCGAGCGCGCCGCGCCCCGAGGGGCCGGTCACGCCGAAGCACCGCAAGCCGCCGAAGCACGCCCAGCAGGGCGAGCCGATGCGGGTGCGCCTGTCGTTCCACAAGGTCGGGCGCGCCGCGTACCGCGGGCACCTCGATCTCGTGCGCGTGCTGCCCCGCATCTTCCGGCGCATCGAGATGCCGCTCTTCTACAGCCGCGGCTTCCACCCGAAGCCCGAGCTCACCTTCGCCCCCGCGCTCTCGCTCGGGATCTGCTCGCTGGGCGAGTACGTGGACGTGAAGCTCGACTCCGAGGTGGGCTTCGACCTCACCGACCTGCCCGCGCGGCTGAACGCGGTGACCGAGCTCGGGATCGAGTTCACCGACGCCAAGGTGCTCGGCAACGGCGACCGCCGCATCACCCGCGCCTGCGACGAGGCGGTCTACGTGGCCGGCGTGCCGCACCTCGCGCTGGCGGAGCTCGGGCTCGCCGACGCCGACGCGGTGCGCGCCCGGGTCGAGGCCTCGCGCGAGGGGCCGCTCGTGGTGCACCGCAACGTCAAGGGCATCGGCAAGAAGGTCGACGTGGGCCGCTACCTCCTCGACGTCCAGGTGGGCGAAGGCGCGGAGGTGCTCGAGGCGGCGGGGCTCGGCGGCCGCCTGCTGCCGATCCGGTTCCGGCTCCGGGTGACCGGCGGCGGCACCGCGAAGCCCACCGAGGCGCTCGACGTGCTCCTCGGCCAGAAGGACGTGCCCGCGCGCTGGGTGCGTGAGGCGCTCGTCGCCCACGTCGACGAGGCGCGCGTCTCTCCCATGGATCTCCAGGCGCTGCGGCCCCCGAAGCGCCCCACCGAGCCCGCGGCGACCGCCTGATGGCCGACCGGCTGGATCTGTTGAAGTCGTTCGTGCGCAGCGCCACCAAGGCGAGCGCCGATCGGCTCCGCGATCTGAAGCCCGTCGCCAACGCGCGGAAGATGCTCGAGGAGCTCAAGGCGCGGCGCGCGACCCTCGACGAGGCGATGATCGGCAAGGCCCTCGCCGGCGCGACGGACGTGCGGGGCGTCAGCGTGCGGCTGCGCGACGGACGCGTCGGCTGCGATCTCACCTACGACGACGGCGCGCAGGTGGTCTTCTCGGTGATCCCCGAGCGCGCTCGCTTCGCGCCGCGGGGGGCCAAGGAGGTCGTGTTCCGCATCGAGCCGCCCGAGCGGGTGAGCGAGGCGCGGGTCCGCGACGCGGTCGGCACCCTCGCCGCCGCCATCGCGCGCGCGCTCTGGGGTCCGGTGCTCGGGCCCCGCGAGCCCAACGAGACCGCGCTCGTGGAGCGGGAGGGCGCCCGCCTCCGCGCCGACCTGCGGAGCGTGCCGGCGGTGCGCGCGGTGCTCGAGGGGAGCCCGCTGGCGATGGCCCTCGACGTGATCGGCATCGACGGCTTCGAGATCGCCGACCGCGCCCTGCGCTTCCACATCTCCCTCCCGATGCCGCCGGTCGGCGGATAGCGGGCCCTCGGCCCGCTCGCTTGGTAGGGTCCGGGCGTGCGCTGGCTGGTGTTCTCGACGCTGCTGTTCGCGTGTGGAGGCGAGACCCCCGCGCGGGAGAGCCCCGCGATCCGCCCGGCCCAGGCGGCCGACGCGCTCCGCGTGTCGCCCCCGGAGGAGGGCCAGCCCGAGGAGCCGGAGCCGGAGGCGGCCCCGCCCGACCCGGTCGAGCCGGTCGAGGTCGCGGCCGAGGCGCCCGACTTCACCGCGCCGCTGCCCGACGCGCCCTGCCCCGACGCGGTGGCGATCGCGCTCGCCCACGCCGACGCGCCCGGGCTGCCCCCGTCGCTCGATCGGGCGGTCGCGTTCCGCAGCGAGGACGGCCGACGGCTCCGGGTGGTGCTCGGCAACTATCCGCTCGAGCGAGACGAACGCGGCCGCTTCCGGGCGCCGGCGCCGGGCGAGGCGCGCTTCGAGATGGACGCGCTCCGGACCCGCCGCCGTCCCCTCGAGCCGCGCGTGCTCGGGGCGCCGGGCGCGCGACGCGGCGCGCTCACCCACGCCCGGATCGTGTGGGATGGGCCCTTCCTGACCTTCGGCCACCGCGAGATCGGGCGGGTCGAGATCACCGCCGTCGAGGCCGACCACGTCTGCGGCCGAGTGGAGCTCGACGACGGCTTCGGCCGGGTGCGCGGCGCCTTCCGGGCGCCCTTGGCCGGCCCGCTGCCTCCCTGAGCTCGCGTCTTCGGACAGTCAATTTCATCGGCTGCGCGCGTGGGCTGCGCGGCGCAGCCGGCGAAGTGGCCAGCCGCGTCGGGGCGCGCCAGCGTGGCCCACCGTGTCGCCCTCCGATCCCGACGCGCCCACCGTGCGAGCCGGCGTCGGGCCGGACCAGCCGCGCCATCGAGACGCGGTTGCGCTAGGGTTGGCGCCACGCGTGAAGTCGTCGCGGACCTACCAGCACGTCCTGCCGCTCGCCGAGGGGGGCATGGGACGGGTCGAGCTCGCGATGCGCTCGGAGTCCGGCTTCGAGCGCCTTTACGCGGTGAAGCGCCTGCACCCCCAGCTCCGCGCGGACGAGGCCTTCCGCACGATGTTCCTCGACGAGGCGCGGGTGGCCGGGCTGCTGCGGCACTCGAACGTGGTCAGCGTGCTCGACGTCGGGGAGGACGAGGACGGGCCGTTCCTCGTGATGGACTACGTCGAGGGGCTCACCCTGAGCATGATCCTCAAGTTCCACGCGCGGACCCGCCAGTACCTCCCGCTCCAGCTCGCCCTGCGCATCGCCGAGCAGATCGCGCTCGGGCTGCACGCCGCCCACGACCTGCGCGACTCCGAGGGGCACGCGCTCGAGCTCGTGCACCGGGACGTCTCCCCGCAGAACGTGCTCGTCGGCTTCGACGGCGTCGTGCGCGTGATGGACTTCGGCATCGCCAAGGCGATCGGGCGCGGCACGCGCACCTCCACCGGGGTGCTCAAAGGCAAGCTGAGCTACATGTCGCCCGAGCAGCTGCGCTTCGAGGAGGCCACCCGCGCGTCCGATCTGTTCGCGTTCGGGCTGGTGCTCTTCGAGCTCGTCGGCGGGCGGCACCCCTACCCCGGCGAGGGCATGGAGCGGGCGCGCCGCATCCTCAACGATCCCCAGCCGGACCTCGGCGAGCGCCGCCGCGGCTGCCCCCCCGAGCTGGTGCAGCTCGCCTTCGAGCTGCTCGCCCCGGACCCCGTCCACCGCCCCGAGAGCGCGGGCGAGGTGGCCGAGCGGCTGCGCGCGATCATCACCGACGCGGCCGCGCTCGAGGGCCCGCTGAGCATCGACGAGTACATGCGCCGGGTCCACGGCGGCCACCAGCAGGAGCGCCGCGAGGAGATCACCACCGCGGTGCGCGCGATGCGCTCGGCGTTCCGGCGGCGGCGGTTCGCCAGGCGCCGGACCTGGGCGCTGGGGGCGCTCGTCGCGCTGCTCACGCTCGGGGGCGGCGCGATGGGGTTCCGGTGGGCGGAGGCGGCGCTGCGCCCGCCGCGCGCGCTGGCCGCCTCCAAGACCCACGTCGCGCCGCCGACCGACACGCCGAGCGCCGCGCCCGAGGAGGTGACGGCCGAGCCGAGCGCGGTCGCGGACGCCGCCGGGGACGCGGGCGCGGCCGCCGAGCCCGAGGCGCAAGCGGACACACGGCCCGCGACGCCGCGCCCGCGACGCCGCGGCGCCCGACGCACGTCACGGCGGAGCCGTGAGGGAGGCCCCCCGATATGGGATTGGTGAGAGCCCTGCTGGTCGCCGCGCTCGTCTGGCTCGCCGCGGCGCCGGGATCCGCCCAGGAGGCCAGCGCCGCGGAGGCGCGCGCGCTCTTCGAGGGCGCCGTGCAGGCGATCGAGGAGGGCCGCTTCTCGGACGCGGTCACCGCGCTGCGCCGCTCGCTCGCGCTGGAGCCCCGCGCGCCCACCGCCTTCAACCTGGCGGTCGCGCTCCGCGGCGTGGGCGAGGCCCGCGAGTCCCGCGCCCTCTTCGACCGGCTGCTCGCCGGAGAGTTCGGCCCCCTGCCCGAGGCGCGCCGGGCGCAGGTGCAGCCGCTCCGAGACGAGGTCGCGGCCGAGGTGGCGCAGCTCCAGGTCACGGTGGAGGGCCCGGACGCGCCCACCCTCACCGTGGACGGCGCCGAGGTCGCGCCGAACGAGCCGCGCGCCTTCGCCCTCGAGCTCGACCCCGGCGAGCACGTGGTGCGCGCCACCGCCGTCGACTGGGAGCCGGCGCAGCGTGAGCTCGAGCTCTCGCCCGGCGAGTCGCGCGCGCTGTCGATCACCCTCCGCCCCGCGGTCGACGACCGAGAGGGTGTCCTCGTCCTCGACTGCGACGAGGACGACGCGGTCGCCGAGATCGTCGACGTCGGCTCCGGGCCGCCGCCGCTCCAGCGCTCGCTCGCGCCGGGGACCTACGCGGTGCGCTGCCACGCGGGCGATCGCAGCCGGGAGAGCACGGTGGACGTGCCCGCCGGCCGACGGGTCCGCCTGGCGCTCGACGTGCCGTCGCCCAGCCTCGCGGAGAGCCCGTGGCTCTGGGTCGGCGTCGGGGCGGGCGTCGCCGCGGCCGCCGGCGTGCTCATCTGGGCGCTGACCCAGCTCGAGGCCCCGCCGATCACCCACCCGCACTGGGGCAACATCCCGATCGTCGAGTGACGGCTCCGCGCGGAGTCCTGTAGAGTCGGAGGGTCGAGGCACCCGGCTCGCGATGACCTCCCAGACCTTCGAAGCGGACGCGCTGTCGGCGCTCCGGCTCGCCGAGCGCGGAGACTTCGCCGTCGCGCGCCGCCTCAGCCAGGTGGAGGGCGCGCCGCCGACCTGGGTCGCCGGGCTGCGCGCGCAGGCGCGGCTCGCCGGCCTCGACCTCGGCCCCACCCCCGACGCGATCGATCTCGAGGGCACGGCGGGCAGCTTCGCGGCCGCTCAGCTCGACCGCCTCGCGCTCCTGTCGCTGCGCCTCGGCGGCCTGGCGGCGCGCGCCCACGGCTCGTCGACCGACGACGTCGACGCGGCGAGAGAGCTCGTGGTGCTGCTCGGGCGGCTGTTCGGCGGCGACACGGCGGGCGTCGTCGAGACGGCCCAGGCGCTCGGGGCCCGCGCGGCCCGGGACCGGCTCGCGGCGGTGGTCGTGGAGTCGAAGGCGGTCGAGGCGCTCGCGCTGCTGGAGACCGACCTCGCCCAGAGCCTTCGGGCCGCGCGCCAGGCGAGCCGGATGGCGCAGGCGGAGGGGCTGCCGCAGCCGCAGTACTTCGCCAACCTCGTGCTCGCGCGGGCCCGCCGCCGCACCGGGCACCCGCACCTCGCGCTCCGCATCCTCGGCGCGCTCGCGCAGGTGACCCCGCCCGCCTGGTCCGAGTGGCTCGGCTGGGAGCTCCTCTTCGCGGGATCGCCGGAGCCCGTGGACACCGAGGCCACCCGAACGGTGACGCGGCTGCTGCAGGCTGCCCGCGCGGGAGACCGAGCCGCGGCGGACGACGCGAGCGCGACCCTCCGGGCGCGGTTCTCGGCGCCCTCTCCCTTCGGCCGCGACGTCGCGCGTCTCCTCGAGGCGCTGGCGCCCGGCCGCGACGGTGTCAGCTCGTCGGGCGACGCCGAGACCGCCGCCTGGACCCGCGGGGAGGTCGAAGAGCTGCCCGCCGGGCTCGGCGCGCTCGCGGGCGCCGCCGGGCCTCGCGCCTGGGTCGCGCGCGCGCCGGGCGCCCCCGCGCTCCGGCTGCTCGGCCCCGGGCGCGCGCTCTGGGAGGCGAGCGTCGGCGCGGCCGTCTGCCTCTGCTCGGAGGAGCGCGCCGCCGGCCGGACCGGCGCGGTGCTCGCCAGCCTGCTCTTCGCGGGCGACGCGGGGCTGCCGGAGCCCGAGCTCTTCGAGCGCGTCTACGGCTTCCCCTACGTCCGGGAGCTGCACGCGCGGGTGCTCGGGGTGCTGCTCCACCGCGTCCGCAAGGAGGTCGACGGCGTCGAGATCGACCGACAAGACGGCGTGCTGCGACTGAGCCACCGCGGGCCGGTCTGTCTGCCCGATCCGGACGCGAGCCTCCAGCTCGAGGAGCGCCTCCTCCGATGGGTCGCCAGCGAGGGACGTCAGGACGCGCGAGGCATCGCGCGCGAGCTCGGGGTCCCGCTCCGCAGCGCCCAGGCCGCGCTCCAGGCGCTCGTCGAGGAGGGCGCGCTGGTCCGGGAGCGCGACGGGCGCAGCTTCAGTTACCGGGTCGAGGACACGACGTTCCAGGAGCCGACCCGCAGCTGACCGCCGAACCGCAACGACGGTGACGGTGTGTGCGCACGATGGGCACGCTCCCGCGGCCTCCCGCCGGCGAACCGCCCGGGTTGGGGCGCTGGTACGAAGGGTGCCTCTCGCACCGGGCAGTGTTCTTCGCGGTGGAGGGGGGCCGCCTGACGGCGCTCGCGCTCGCGGCCCTGCTGGCGGCGTGCCCGGGCTGCTTCGTGCACCACGAGCGCGGCGCTCCCCGGGATCGCGCTCCGCCTCCGGGGCGCGATCCCATGGACGCCGGCCCGCGCGACGTCCCGGGCGATCGGAGCGACGCCGACGCCCGCCCTCGATCCCCCGAGCTCGACGGGGGCCGCGGCGACACCGGCCCGCCGCGGCCGCTCGCGTGCGACGCGGCCCAGGGCGTGGACCTGCTGATCGTGCTCGACGACTCCGGCTCGCTGCGCCCCGCCGACGACGCGGTCCGGGATCGACTGCAGCGCATGCTGCGCGAGCTCGTGCGCCCGCTCGACCTCGACGGGGACGGCTGGGAGGACTGGCCGCGGGTGAACGACCTGCAGGTCGGCGTGGTGACGACCAGCGCGACCGGACCGCGCTTCTGCGCGCACGCCGCCGACGGCGCGCTCATGCGAGGCGCGCCGGCCGACCTCCCCTTCTGCCGCGACGCGCCCTACCCGCCCATCACGCGGTACGTCGAGGGCGGCAGCGTGGAGCGCCTCCTCGAGGACGTGGCCTGCGTCGGCTTCGGCGCGCGGGACGGCTGCCAGGTCGAGCAGCCGCTCGAGGCGATGGCCAAGGCGCTGCTCCCGACGCGCTCGCCCTTCACCTTCGCCTCCGGGCGCGCCCGCGGGGACCGCGAGAACGCCGGCTTCCTGCGCCCCGACTCGGTGCTCGTGGTCCTGGTGCTCGCCAACGAGGACGACTGCTCCGTCTACGATCCGAGCGCCTTCGATCCGCCCGACGGTGGCCTCGTCGACGCGGGGCCGGTGATCCCGCCCTTCTTCGACGCCGGCCCCCCGGGCTCGGTGTTCGCGTGCGAGCTCCGCGGGGAGGCGCTGCACACGACGGATCGCTACGTCGAGGTGCTCCGCTGGCTCCGCCCCGACCCGGAGCGGCTCGTCGTCGGGGTGATCGCCGGCATCCGCGAGGCCGTCGTGATCGCGCCTCGCCCGGGCGAGTTCTACGGCACCTGCCGCCGCGCGCACGGCTACCCGCTGCGGCTCGTGCAGCTCGCGCAGTCTCTCGAGGACCGCGCGGTCCTCGGCAGCATCTGCGGCATCGGGGAGATGCGCGTGGTCCGCGCGATGGCCGAGCGGATCGCCGACGCCGCCTGCGGGGAGTGAAGATGCGGCAAATATTGCCGCAGCTTCCACGCGCGTGAGCGCGTGAGATGGGGCGGGAGCCCGAGCCGGCTTTGCCGGTCGGGCGGGAGGGGGCGCATGCCCCCTCCGGAAACAGAGGGCGCGTCACTCGGAGAGCGCGCGGGCGACCGTGTTGCGGCTGACCGCGAGGCGCCGGGCGGCCTCGCTCTTGTTGCCCTCGACGTCGTCGACGGTGGCCCGGATGTAGGCGTCGCGCGCCTCGTTCGCGGTGAGGCCGTGGGGGATCACCACGCCGCGCGCGCCCCCGGACGACGTGGCGGGCGAGCTCGCGCCCGGCGGGCGCTCGGGGAACGCCGACGCCCGCACGACTCCGTCGGGGGCGAGCACGATCGCGCTCTCGATCCAGTGCTCGAGCTCCCGCACGTTGCCCGGCCAGCCGTGGGTGAGCAGCGCCTCGAGCGCGGCCTCCCCGAAGCGCGGCTCCGGCCGCCCGTAGCGCGCGGCGTAGAGGTCGGCGAAGTGACGGGCGAGCCGCTCGATCTCGCCCCGGCCGCGGGCCGCGAGGCTGGGCACGTCCACCTGCACCACGCGCACCCGGTAGTACAGATCGCGCCGGAAGCGCCCCTCCTCCACCAGCCGCTCGAGATCGTGGTGGGTCGCGCAGAGCACCCGGCAGTCGCTCGACAGCTCCTCGCGCCCGCCCACCCGCTCGAAGGCGCGATCCTGCAGGAAGCGCAGCAGCTTGCCCTGCGCCTCGGGCGGCAGATCGCCGATCTCGTCGAGGAAGAGCGTGCCCCCGTCGGCCCGCTCGACCCGCCCGGCCACCCGCCGCTCGGCGCCGGTGAACGCGCCCCGCTCGTGCCCGAAGAGCTCGCTCTCGACCAGCTCGCGCGGCAGCGTCGTGCAGTCGACGGTGACGAAGGGGCCCTCGCTCCGCGGCGAGTTGACGTGGATCGCGCGGGCCAGGAGCGTCTTGCCGGTGCCCGTCTCCCCGCGCAGCAGCACCGTCGCGTCGGTGCCGGCCGCGAGCAGGACCCGCTCGTAGACCGCGTCCATCGCCGGGCCGCGGCCGACGATCCGGTTGAACGGCCCCCGGAGCGAGAGCCCCGGCCCGCTCGCGTCGTCGGCCCGCAGGGTGGTGAGCGCGAGCGCCCGGCCGAGCTGCATGCCGAAGGCGACGAGGTAGCGCTCGTCCTCGGCGTCGAAGGGGCCGTCGGCGCGGTTGAGGACCTGCACGACGCCGCGGACCGGCGCGCCCTGGGCCTCGCGGATCGGCACCGCGAGGATGCTCCGGGTCTGGAAGCCGGTGCGCTCGTCGGCGGTCGGATCGAAGCGCGCGTCCGCCGCCGCGTCGTCGATGCGCAGCACCTCGCCGCCCGCGGCCACGTGCCCGACCACCCCGCGGCCCAGCGGCTGCCTCAGCTGCTCGACCTCCGGGAGCACCGCGACGCGGGTCACCAGGTCCCCGCGGTCGGCGTCGATGAGCCACACGCTCGCGCGCTCGGCCCGCAGCGCCACCGCGAGGGTGTCGGCCACCTCGCGCAGCAGCTGATCCAGGTCGACCTCGCGCGCGAGCACGGAGGCGAGGTCGACGAGGAGCGAGAGGCGGGTCATCGGCTCGCGAGCATACGGAACCGGCCCGTCGACCGCGAGCGTGGCCGGCTCCAGCGGGGCGGACGCGGTCACGCGGCGCGGCGCCCCTCGCCCCCGGCCCTCAGCACCAGCTCCGCCCCCTCGCGCGCCGCCACCGTGCCCGGCCGCCGCGTCGCCGCCTCGCGCTCGAGGGCGTCGATGGCGTCGTCGCTCCGCTGCGGGTCGTGGTGGAAGAGGACCAGCCGCCCCACGTTCGCCGCGTCGGCGACCGCGACCCCGGCCTCCCAGGTGGAGTGCCCCCAGCCGACCTTGCTCGGCCCGATCCGCCCCGCGTACTCGGCCTCGGTGTACATCGCGTCGTAGATCAGGACGTCGGCGTCCTTCGCGAGCGCCACCAGGTGCGGGTCGGGGCAGCTGTAGTGCTCGGTGTCGGTGGCGTAGACCACGCTCGTGCCCGCGTGCTCGATGCGGTAGCCGAGCACCCCGCCCGGGTGGTTGAGCTTGGCCGCGCGCACCGTCACGTCGCCGAGCCGGAGCGCGTCGATCTCGCAGAACTCGAGGGCCGCGCTCATGTCGCTCAGCCGCACCGGGAAACACGGCGGCTGCATCTGCGCGTCGAGCGCCTCCCGCAGCCCCGGCATGCCCGCGAAGGTGAGCCGATGGCCGCCGAGCCAGGCGGGCAGGAAGAACGGCAGCCCCTGGATGTGATCCCAGTGCAGATGCGAGAGCAGCACCGTCGCCTCGGTGCGCCCCTCCGCGAGCATGCGCTCCCCGAGCGGCCGCAGCCCCGTGCCCGCGTCGAGCACGATCGTGCGCTCGCCGCAGCGCACCTCCACGCACGGGGTGTTCCCGCCGGTCCGCACCGTGTGCGCGCCCGGCGACGCGATGCTGCCTCGTACGCCCCAGAACCGAATCGTCGTCTCCATCTCGCTCCTCCTCGCGGCCTCGCGCCGCACGAGGAGACAGAGCAGGAGTCGTTCCAACGCCCGCGCGCGCCTCCCGAGGGGGACACGCGCCTGGCGTCGCTCCGAGAGGGAGCAGGCGTGCTCAGGCGCGGAGCAGGCCGCGGGCCTCGAGCGCCTCGACCACCCGCGCCGCGCACGCGTCGAGATCGTCCTGGCTGGTGTCGACCTCGAGCTCCGGCGAGGCCGGCGCCTCGTAGGGCGCGCTGATCCCGGTGAAGTCCGCGATCTCGCCCTTGCGCGCCCGCGCGTAGAGCCCCTTCGGATCGCGTCGCTCGCAGACCTCGAGCGGGGTCGAGACCCAGACCTCGACGAAGCGCCCGTCCTCGAAGAGCGCCCGCACCCCGTCCCGGTCGGCGCGGTAGGGGCTGATGAAGGCGCTGAGCACGATGACGCCGGCGTCGACCATCAGCCGGGCGACCTCGCCGACGCGCCGCACGTTCTCCTTGCGCGCCTCGGGGCCGAAGCCGAGGTCGGCGTTGAGCCCGTGCCGCAGGTTGTCTCCGTCGAGCACGTAGGCGAGAGCCCCGCGCTCGACGAGGCGCTTCTCGACCCGACGCGCGAGGGTGCTCTTGCCCGAGCCGCTGAGGCCGGTGAGCCACACGCAGGCCGCGCGGTGACCGAGCGCGCGCTCGCGCTCCTCCCGGGAGACCTCTCCGTGATGCCAGGTGACGTTGGTGGCGCCCATCGGCGGGACCGTGCCACCGGCCGGTTTGGGGCTCAAGGCGACGCGCCCGCCGCCCGTTGAGGAGGGAGATGGCAAGCCACGCCCCGAGTGACCGCGCCGCCGCCGCCCTCCTCGTCGAGGCCGGGGAGCTGTGGGTGGTCGAGAACCTCGGCCCGCGCGGGGCGCGCTACTGGACCCCGCCCGGCGGCAGCGTCGACCCGGGCGAGACCTGGGAGACCGGGCTGCTGCGCGAGGTGCGCGAGGAGACCGGGCTGAGGATCCGCGACGCCGCCCTCGCCTTCACCCACGAGGTCGGGTCGGTCCGGGTCCGCACGTACGTCTCGACCGCGTTCGACCGGGTCGGGGCGCCCGACGACCCGGACGGGGTCATCCTCGACGTGTGCCGGCTGCCGATCGCCGAGGCGCTCCACCGGGTTCGCGAGACGGCGCCCCGCGCGATCAGCCGCCCGCTCGACGCCTGGTTCCGTCGGCTCGGGCGCGCCGATGGGCGGTTCACGTTTGCTCCCTCGATCGCGCGCGCCTCGGGTCTATCTTTGTAAGCGGTGACGCGTTCGATGGAGCGGAGCGGGAGGGTGCGGCGCGAGGGAGCGCTCGCGCTGGCGCTCGGCTCCGCCCTCCTCGGCGTCGCCGGCATGCGCCTCGTCAGCGACGACCTGCTCGGCGCGGTCGTGCTCGCGATCGAGCTGGGCGTGCTGGGCCTGCTCGCGCGGACGCACCCCGAGGGGGACGACGACGCGAGCCTCACCTGGACCGCGGTGGCCGGCGCCTTCGTCGCCCTGCCCACCGCCGTCGGCGCGGTCGACGCCGACTGGATCTGCCTCGCGCTCTTCCTCGCCGCGCCCGCGGGCCTCGTGCTCGCCACCTTCTGGTGGACGCTGATGGGGCGGCTCGAGCCGCTCGAGCGCGGCGGCAGCCTCGAGGATCCCATCCGGGCCCGGGGCCACGTCGCCCGCTGGCTCGTCGCGGTGGCCAGCGTCGCCGGGCTGGTCGGCGCGGTGCGCGCCGATCTCGTCAGCGCCGGCCTCGGGCTGGGCATGGCCCTGGCGGCGGCCGCGCTGGCGGCCCGGGCGCGCGGCGCGCTGCGCCGACGGAGCCGCTGGCTCGCGCTCGTGCGGGAGGGGCGCGTGGACGGCTGGCGCGTCCGGGACGCGAGCGAGGTGTCCCCCGAGCGCCTCGCCGACCTGCCCGCCTTCACCCGCGGCCCGCTGCTCGACGGCGTGCTCGTCGCCCACACGCCGGACGCGCCCTACCGCGAGGGGCTCGGCGAGCCGGTCGCCCGGGTCGCGACCGACGCGCCGCTGCCCGCCCGCCGGCCAGGCCCGGGGCGCGCGCTGATCGCGGCGGCCGCGAGCGTGGGCGCGGTCTTCGCTCCCCTCGTCGCCCTCGCCGCCTCCGCGTGCGCCGCCGAGCTCCTCAGCCGGGATCCGGCCGGCTGCATCGGCGAGGAGATGGTCGGCTGGCTGCTCCTCCTCAGCGGCCCCGGGACCGGCGCGCTGCTCTTCCTGCTAGGCCGCCTCCATCGCCCCGGGCGGGTCCTGGTCTGGTGGCTCGGGACCGGCGTCTACCTGCTCGCCTGCCCCTTCGTCTGCCTCAGCGCGTCGATGGCGGCGGCGTTCTCGTGCTGGAGCTGATCGCCTCCACCAGCGCGCGCACGGTGAGCGGCGAGCTGCCCTCGACCTTGTTGTTCACCAACACGAAGAGCTCGGCCGCGCCCCGGCACGCCTCGATCAGCGCGAGCACGTCCTCCCGCATCTCGGGCAGCGGGGCCGCGATGCGATCGAAGGGCGCGTACGCCTCCTTCATCTCCGCGTAGCGCTTGCCGGGCGGGAGCATCAGCCGGCAGACGCAGGTCTCGGCGACCAGGCCCCCACGCTCGAGCTGCTCGCGCACCGTCGGCATCCGCGTGTGCAGGTTGAGCACGTGGCTCGCGTGCGGATGCCGGCGCAGCGCGGCGAGGTAGGCGTCGGTGAAGAGCGCGGGCTCGCGCAGCTCGAACGCCACGTGCGCCTCCCGGGGCACCGCGCGGAGGAAACGATCGATCGCAGTGGCGAACGCGCGCGGCTCGGTGACGGTCGGCGACGGCGTCACCTCGAAGATCAGCGGGCCGGCGTGCGCGCCCAGGCCCTCGAGCATCGGCACGAGGACGGTCTCGATGAAGCGCGGCGGATCGAGGAAGAAGGGGTTCGGCTGGCCCGCGCGATCCCCATAGCGCTCGTGCCGCGGGAAGACGCGCGTCGTCAGCTCGCTCCACACCTTGCTGCACACCCGGAAGCCCGGCGGGAGCTGCGCCGCCTGCGCCTCCCACTCCTCGCGGCCCAGCGGCGCGTAGAAGCTGCGGTCCACGCCCACCGTGGCGAAGAGCGGGTGCGCGGCGTACTCCCGCAGGCTCTGCCGCACGAAGGCTTGCTTGGTCGGGTAGCGCTTCCGGTAGACGAGGTCCTTCCAGCCCTCGAAGGTCCAGCTCGAGGTCCCGAAGCGGACGTGCGGAGGGATGACGGCGGCGAGCTGGACGAGCGCGGGATCCGGGGGCGGCAGCGGATCCTGGAACAGATCCATCTGGCCGCTCATCGCTGCGACTCGCGATAGCGCGCGACGGCCGCGTTGTGCTCCTCCAGGGTCGCGCTGAAGGCGTGCCGGCCGCTCCCTCGAGCCACGAAGTAGAGGTAGTCGTGGTCCTCGTGCGCGAGCACCGCCCGCAGCGACGCGAGGCCGGGGTTCGCGATCGGCCCGGGCGGCAGCCCCTCGTGGCGGTAGGTGTTGTAGAGGTTGCGGCGGTCCTGGAGCATCGATCGGGTGATCGCGCCGCCCCCCCAGGCCTCGCAGCTCGGCGCGGCGCGCGGCGCGGCCAGGCAGCCGTAGCTGACCGTCGGATCCGCCTGCAGCCGCTTGGGGTTGAAGTCCGGCGAGCGGAGGCGGTTGATGAACACCCGCGCGATGATCGGCCGCTCCTCCGCGACCGCCGCCTCCTTCTCGACGATCGACGCGAGGATCAGGGCCTCGTGCTCCCCCCAGGCGAGCTCGCGGGAGAGCCACGTGAGCCGCTCGCGCCGCTCCTCGAAGACCGGCGCGGTCCGCCGTCGCCAGTTGCCCACCAGGCGCCGCACCACCTCCGGGCCGTCGAGATCCTGCGGCAGCCGATAGGTGTCGGGGAAGAGGTAGCCCTCCGCGGTCGGCCCCTCGATGCCGAGCTCGTCGAGCAGGCGGCGGTCCTCGGTCGCGGCGATGAAGTCGTCCGCGTCGACCACGCCCCAGCGCTCGAGGCGCTCCGCGATCGCGAATCGGTGGAAGCCCTCGGGGAGGGTCACCCGGACCTCGGCCGCGCCGAAGCCGAGCGCGATGCGCTGCAGCACGTCGCGCGGCGTCATGTCGTCGGTGAGCAAGACCTCGCCGTCCCGGAGGCGCTCGTCGGCCCCGAGCAGCCGGGCGTAGACGGCGAAGATCCGCGGGCGCTCGATCGCGCCGACCTCGGCCAGCGCCTCGGCGAGCCCGTCGAGCGGCTGCCCGGGCGACACCTGCACGCGCACCTCGCGGCCGCGCCCGGACGCCCGCCCCTTCGGGTAGACGATCACCAGCCAGCCGAGGCCCACGAGCGCCGCGCCGACGATCAGCGCGAGCGTCGCGATCAGCCCTCGGGCGAGCCGTCGGCCTCGGCGCGCGCGCTTCCGTCTGCGCCCCACGCGTCGTCCCTCCCACGCTGGCTGTCGAGGTAGCTCTGGAGCAGCAGGCTGGCCGCGACGCGGTCCACCTTGCCCCGCTGCGCCTTGCCGTCGAGGCCGCCCTCGCGGAGCGCGCGCTCGGCGGCGAGGCTGCTCATGCGCTCGTCCCAGAGGATGACCGGCTTGCCGGTGGCCGCCTCGAGCTTCTCGGCGAAGCGGCGCGCGCGTCGGGCCGAGGCGCCCTCCCGCCCGTCCATGTGGAGCGGCAGGCCGACGACGATCTCCTGCACGCCCTGCGCCTCCACCAGCGCCGCCACCTCGGTCACGAGCGCGCCCATCCCGGCGCGGGCGAGCGTGTCGAAGGGCTGGGCGAACACTCCGTCCTCGTCGGAGAGCGCGAGCCCCACCCGCTTCTCACCGTGGTCGATGCCGAGGCGCCGCATGCCGCCCGGGTGTACCAGCGGCTCGGCGCGGTGGCCACCGGCGAGACGCGGTCCCCCTCCCGGCGCGCCGCCTGCTGCGCATCCCCTCCGTTTGGCGGTACCGTCGGGCGTGACGCTCGAGCCGGTATGCGAGGGACCGACGCACCGCTTCGCGGGGGTGAGGAACGTGCTCGTCTCGGTGTACTGGGGCGCGCCCCGGGCCGAGGCGCTCCGCCAGCGCATCCCCTGGGTCGAGCGCACGGTGGCCACCTACGGGGCGCTGGGCTTGCTCGTGGTGGTCCCGCCGGACGCCGCCGGGCACCTGCCGGACCGGGGCTTCCGCGACGAGTCGCGCGCGCAGGCGGATCGTTTTCGAGACCACCTCCGCTTCAGCGCCTCGGTGATCGAAGGCGACGACGTGCAGCACACCCTGATCCGGACCTTCCTGCGCGGCCTCGCGGTCGTCGCCGCGCGCGGGCTCGAGGTCCGCTTCTTCCGGGCGGTGCACGACGGCGCCGCGTGGGCCTCCGAGCAGGCGGAGCCCTTCGGCGGCCCGAGCCCGCAGTCGCTGATCGACGCGGTCGAGGCCTTGCGAGCGCGCGGCCCGGGGGGCTAACTCGCCCCCATGCGCATCCTCGCGGCAGACGTCGGCGGCACCAAGACGCTCGTGTCCCTCTTCGAGCGCTCCGGGGAGGGCTGGACCGAGATCGCGCAGAAGCGCGTCGCGAGCGCCGCCTACCCCGGGCTCGCTCCGATCCTGAAGGAGCTGCTCGCCGCGCACGACGGCCCGGTCCACGCCGGCGCCTTCGGGGTCGCGGGCCCGGTGCACGACGATCGCTCCGAGGCCACGAACCTCCCCTGGATCCTCGACGCCCGCGCCCTCGAGCGCGCGGTCCCGCAGCTCGGCCGGGCGCGCCTGCTGAACGACTTCGAGGCGGTCGCGCTCGGGCTCGGCGTGCTGCGCGACGATCAGCTCGTGGTGCTCCAGGATCGGCCCGCGCTCCCCGGAGAGCCCGCCGCGGTGCTCGGGGCCGGCACCGGGCTCGGCGAGGCGATCCTCCTGCCCTCCGGCGGCGCCCTCCCCCGGGTCTTCCCCACCGAAGGCGGCCACACCGACTTCCCCCCGCGCGACGCGCTCGAGATCGAGCTGCTGCGCTTCCTCCAGGCCCGCCACGGGCGCGTCTCGATCGAGCGGGTGGTCTCGGGCCCCGGGCTCGCCGCCCTCTACGACTTCCTGGTGGAGTCGGGGCGCGGGGCGCGCGTCCCGGAGGTGGAGTCGGCTCCGGATCGCTCGGCCGCCATCGGGCGGCTGGGCGCGGAGGGCACCGATCCGACCTGCGCCGAGGCCGTGCGTCGCTTCGTCAGCCTCTACGGCGCCGAGGCGGGCAACCTCGCGCTCAAGTGCCTGCCGCGCGGGGGCCTCTACGTGGCGGGCGGCATCGCGCCCAAGCTGCTCGGACCGATCCGCGGCGGGGACTTCATGAAGTCCTTCCTGAACAAGGGCCGCATGGAGAAGGTGCTCGCCGAGCTGCGGGTCATGGTGGTGACCGAGCCCCGGGTCGGCCTGCTCGGGAGCCGCCGCGCGGCCGAGGCGCTCTGCGCGTGAGCCCGCTGGAGGTCGGCGCCGGGTGGCAGGCGGCGGGACACGCGGTCGCGCTCGCGACGGTGGTGGAGACCTGGGGCAGCGCCCCGGTCCCCGCCGGCGCCCACCTCGTGGTGCGGGACGACGGCGCGTTCGAGGGCAGCGTGTCCGGCGGCTGCGTCGAGGCGCAGGTGATCGAGGTCGCGCGGGCGCTGCTCCGGGGCGGCCCGCCCCGCCTCCTGGAGCTGGGCGTCGACGACGCCTGCGCGCAGGGCGTGGGGCTCCCCTGCGGCGGCACCATCCGGGTCTTCGTCGGCCCGCTCGGCGATCCCGCGCCGCTGCTCCGGGCCCGCGCCGCCCGGCGGAGCGTGCTCTCGGTGACCCGCCTCGACACCGGCGCGCGCGAGGTGCGCGAGGAGGCGTCGGCCCGGCCCACGCCGCAGCTCGACGGGGATCGCCTGATCCAGCCGCACGTGCCGCCGCTCCGCCTCGTCCTCGTCGGGGCGTCGCACGTGGCCCAGGCGGTGTGCGAGATGGCCATCCCCCTCGACCTCGAGGTGACGGTGGTGGACCCGCGGGCCGCGTGGCTGACCGAGGCGCGCTTCCCGCGGGCGGGCCGCGTGGTCGACTGGCCCGGCCCGGAGACCCTCGCGCTCGACGCCCGCGCCGGCCTCGTCGCGCTCAGCCACGACCCCAAGATCGACGACCCCGCGCTCGCGCACGCCCTCGGCACCGACGCCCTCTACCTCGGCGCGCTCGGCAGCCGCCGCTCGCACGAGGCCCGCCTCGACCGGCTGCGCGCCGAGGGCTGGGAGGAGGCCGCGCTGGCCCGCATCCACGGGCCGGTCGGCCTCCCCCTCGGCGCCCGCACCCCGGCCGAGATCGCGCTGTCGATCCTGGCCGAGCTCGTCCGCGTTCAGCGCGCGCCGTACTCGTAGTAGTCGACCCCGAGGTCGGCGAACGCGCGCTCGTCGATCTCGCCGGTGCGGCTGATGTAGAAGCCCGGGCTGACCGCGCCGCCGAGCCCCGCCGCGAGCCGACCGTGGTCGTGCAGCGCCTCGTAGGCCTGGCGGTCGAGGTCCACCGCCTCCGCCAGCGCGCTGCGCACGTGGATGTGCGCCGCGGCCTCGTACCAGGAGTCCTGCACCACCATCGGGATGGCCTCGGCCGCGTCGCCGCTGCCGTAGCCGACGCAGAGCAGCTCCTCGCCCGCGAGCGGGAGCCGGCGGATGTACGCCTCCTCGAGCCCCGCCGCGAGCCAGGCCGGGAGCGCGGCGGTGTAGAGGTTGCCGAGCTCCATCGCCGGCTCCGCCCCGAGCTCCATCAGGTCGCCGAGGGCGTCGTCGAGCGCGCCGCTGCGGCGCAGGTAGGCGGCGAGCTGGGTGGTCGCCGGGGAAGGATCGCTCGGCTCGCCCGACGCGAGCAGCGCGCCGAACAGATCCGGCGCGCCCGCTGCCTCGGCCCGCAGCGCCTCGGGCTCCACGCCGGCCTCCCGGGCGAGCGCCTCGAGCCGGGCCGGATCGGCGTCGTCCTCGTGGAAGCCGCCCGCGAGCGCCCGGGCGTGGAGGAACGCCATCGCCTGCTTCGGCATGTGCGCGTACGGCCGGTGCATGAACACCGCGCGCACCCGCTCCAGGTAGGCGCCGAGCGACGTGCCCTGCCGCCCGAGCAGATCGCGCATCGCCTCGAAGGTCTCGTCGACGTAGGCGAAGGTCGAGTACTTGCCGCTGAAGACGGGGAAGTCGTGCAGCCGCGCGCCCTTCTCCTGGCCGAGGTAGCGGGCCATCGGCTTGCGGAAGTCGGGCCCGCGATAGGCCGACGCGCTCCCCGCCCGGGCGAGGTCGACGGCCGCGAGCCGCGGGCCCCGCTCCACCAGCATCGCCACCGCGCCCGCGCCCTGGGTCTGCTCCCCGGTGCTGCCGCGCGCGTACTCCGCCACGTCGGAGCAGATGACGATCGCGCGGCGCCCGCGCCCATCGCAGCTCGCGTAGCGCACCGCGCCCTTGAGCGCGTAGAGGCCGCCGAGGCAGGCGTGCTTCAGCTCCGGGACCTCGCAGCGCCGCGACAGCCGCGGCAGCCCCCGCTCGACGAGCGCGCGGTCGAGCATGCCGCGCACGATCACCGCGCCGGCCGCGTTGTCCTTGCTGGACTCGGTGCCCAGCGCCAGGTAGCCGACCGAGCCCGGGTCGACGTCGAAGTCGAGGATGAGCGACAGCGCCGCTTCGGCGGCCATCGTGTAGACGTCCTCGTGGGGCGCGGGCATTCGGAAGCTCCGCCCGACCACCCCCCGGACCTTCTCCCACGGCTGCCCGTTCCAGGCGCACCAGTCCTCGAGCGGCACGCGCAGACGCGGCACGTAGAGCGACAGCCCGCTGAGACCGGCGAGGTCTCGATCCGTCGAACCCATCAGGTCACCTCCAAGGCGCCGGAGCATAGGCGTCGAATGATTCGGGCAGGTTTCGGGTGGGTGTCCACCCGCGCCAACCGTCGGAAGCCCGGGCCGAGCCGTCGCCTGGCCCCGTCAGCCGGCCCCGTCGGCTCAGCGGCGCGCGAGCCGACGCCTCGACCAAGACGGCTTGCCCCGTGTCGACCTCCACCCGTACGCAGAGTGGCACTCGTGTTGCAGCCTGACGTGCACGATGACGAAACGGCACATCCCGACTCACCTCCTCTTCCTCCTCCTCGCGAGCGCCTGCTCGCAGGCCTCGCCCGGCGAGGGCTCCGACGCCGGACCGCTCGCCTCCGACGCCGCCGGTCCGATGACCTGCTCGATCGAGTCACCTTGTCTCGGCAACTCCGCCTACGCCTGCGTCGGCGGCGGCTGCGGCGAGGCGCACACCTGCGAGATGCAAGCGGCGGGCTGCGGCGGCGCGCTCACCCTGCACTGCGGCTGCGACGGCCGCCTCTACGAGGCCAGCACCTGCGCCGACCGCCCCTCGCAGCCCATGACCGGCTGCCCGCCCGTCAGCTGCGACGCCGAGGCGGTGGTCTGCCGGGCCGTCGCCCCCGAGTGCGAGGGCCAGCACTCCGTGCCCTCGGTGGTCGACGGCTGCTGGGGCCCGTGCGTGCACCCGTCGCAGTGCGAGTGACCCGGCTCTACGAAAATCTTCGGAGTTTCGCTTGCCTCGAGCCCGGATGCGACCATCGTTGCGCGCGTGCGGTGGCGCGTCGGGTGTGGGCTCGCGGTGGCGACGTGCGTGTGGGGGGTGGCCCTCCTGGGCGCCGAGCACGCGCGCGCGCAGGAGCAGCCGGCGCTGACGCCCCCCGAGCTCGAGACCTACGCCGAGGCCACCGCTCCGGACGTCCCGATCGAGGCTCCGGTCGAGGTGGTGCTCACCCTGACGATCTCGCCGGAGGGCGAGGTGACCGAGGCCGAGGTCTTCAGCTCGGGCGGCGAGGCCTTCGACGCGGCCGCGCTCGAGGCCGGCCGGCGGCTCGTCTTCCGGCCCGCCACCCGCGACGGGGAGGCGATCCCGGCCCGGATCCGCTTCCGCTACACCTTCGAGCCGCCTCCCCCGCCCCCGCCTGCGCCGGAGCCCACCACCGGCACGCTCGAGGGGCAGGTGGTCGGCCCGGACGGAACGCCGGTCGAGGGGGCGCGCCTCTTCGTGGACGCGAGCGCGGGCGACGTCAGCCGCCAGGCGACCACCGACGCGGAGGGGCGCTTCTCGCTCGAGGAGCTGCCCGCCGGTGACTACCTGGTCGCCGTCGAGTCGGCCGAGCACGCGGCGTTCGACGAGACCGAGACGATCGCGGCCGGCGAGGCGCTCGAGGTCAGCTACCGCCTCTCCCGGAGCGCGGCCGAGGAGGAAGAGGAGCCCGAGCTCGGGGTGACGGCGGTGATCGAGCGGCCGCGGCGCGAGGCGACCCGGCGCACCATCCCGCGCGAGGCGCTGACCTCGATCCCCGGCACCCGGGGCGACGCGCTGCGGGTGGTGGAGCTGCTGCCCGGGGTCGCGCGGCCCCCGTTCCTCGCCGGCCTGCTCATCATCCGCGGCGCCGCGCCGCAGGACAGCGAGGTGTTCCTGAACGGCAGCTCGGTGCCGCTCCTCTACCACTTCGGTGGGCTCACCAGCTTCTACAACTCGCGGCTCCTCGAGCGCATCGACTTCTACCCGGGCAACTTCGGCGTCCGCTACGGCCGGCGCATCGGCGGCATCCTCGAGGTCGAGCCCCGCGACCCCGCCTCGGACCGGGTGCACGGCGTGCTCGACATCAACCTGATCGACAGCTCGCTCCTCATCGAGACGCCGATCGGCGACAACGCCGGGATCGCCATCGCGGCGCGCCGGAGCTACGTCGACTTCTTCTTCTCCGAGGTCGTGCCCGACGACGTCTTCGACGTGCTCGCCGCGCCCGTCTACTACGACTACCAGCTCATCTTCAGCTGGAAGCCGACGAGCCAGGATCGCCTCCGCGCGCTCGTCTACGGCAGCAGCGACGAGTTCCGCACGATCTTCAACGGCGATGAGTTCGCGCGGCCGTTCGGGCTCGAGCTCTCCACGCAGTTCCACCGCGGTCAGCTCGAGTGGCGGCACGTCTACGACGACGTCTTCCAGCAGGACGTGATGATCTCCGCCGGCTGGACCGGGCTGGTCATCCAGGCCGGCCAGGCGTTCGGCTTCGACGCCGACTTCGTGCCGGTGACGGCGCGCACCGAGTGGCAGCTGACGCTGGCCGAAGAGGTCAAGCTCCGCTGGGGCTTCGACTGGCAGTACACCCCGAGCAGCCTCGCGATCCGCACGCAGGGCACGCCCACCCAGTCGGAGGGTCAGCCGCAGAGCGCCAACCCCAACGCGCCCCGCGCCGAGGACACGTTCAGCGCCGACGCCTACCGGCCCGCCGTCTACCTGGAGTCCACCCTCCAGCCGTTCGAGCCGCTCACCCTCGTGCTCGGCGTCCGCCTCGACTACTACCGCGAGATCAGCGACTGGAGCTTCGACCCGCGCATGACCTTCCGCCTCGCGGTCGATCCGCAGTGGACGATCAAGGGCGGCGTCGGCGTGTTCAGCCAGCCGCCCGAGTTCCAGGAGACCGCGCCCGGGCTCGGCAACCCCGACCTCGATCCGATCACCTCGCTGCACAACAGCCTCGGGGTCGAGTTCGAGCTCGACGAGGTCTGGCGGTTCGAGCTCGACACCTACTACAAGCACATCTTCGACCGCGTCGTCGGGACCGAGGACGGCCGCGCGCCCTTCTTCACCAATGAGGGCGTGGGCCGCATCTACGGCGCGGAGCTCGGCGTGCGCGCCCAGCCGACCCCCGGCTACCCGGTCTACGGCTTCGCGAGCTACACGCTCAGCCGCTCCGAGCGACAGGATCGCGACGGGGAGTGGCGGCCGTTCGACTTCGACCAGACCCACATCTTCACCCTCGCGCTGGTCTGGCGCATCGGCGACGGCTGGGAGGCGGGCGGCACCTTCCGCCTGGTCAGCGGCAACCCGTTCACCCCGGTGACGGGCTCGATCTACGACGTCGCCGCCGACACCTACCGGCCGCTCTACGGCGCGGTCAACAGCGAGCGGAACCCGTTCTTCCACCGCCTCGATCTCCGGATCGAGAAGGTGTTCAACATCGAGAACGTGATGCGCCTCGCCATCTACCTGGACGTCCAGAACGTCTACAACCAGCAGAACCGCGAGGCGACGACCTACAGCTTCGACTACGCCGAGAGCGCGGAGGTGCCGGGGCTGCCCATCCTCCCGTCGCTCGGGATCCGGGGGGAGCTGTGAGGCGGGCGCTGGTCGTGGTCGCGCTCTTCGCGGGCGGCTGCGTGATGGATCTGCCGACCGGCGTGCAGGTGGAGCGGCCGCGGGTGCTCGGCGTGCGCGTCGACGTCGACGGCGATCCCGAGCGCGCGGCCGCGCAGCCCGGCGACTCGCTGACCCTCCGCTGGCTCGTGGTCGGCTCCGGGACCGAGCGGCCCGAGTGGTCGACGGCGATGGCGGTCTGCGCCGCGGCGCCGAGCAACATCGGCATCCCCACCTGCGACGGCGCGCCCTTCGCCTTCCAGCTGCCGACCCCGCCGACCTCGGAGCCCAGCTTCTCGTTCGAGGTGCCGACGGACACCGAGGCCACCGAGCTGCTGGTGCTCGGCGTGCTCTGCTCGGGCGGGACGCCCGTGTTCTCGATGGACGACCTGCCGAGCTGCGAGGAGGAGGAGGCGGTCGCCGAGCGGGTGATATTCTCGTTCCCGGTCGCGCGGACCGCGCCCAACCGGCACCCGTCGCTCTCCGACGAGGCGCTCACCTTCGACGACGCGCCCTGGCCGGCGAGCGACGCCGTGCCCGACTCCGGCTGCGCAGGCGGCGACCTCCTGCAGGTCGAGGCCCGCGGAGAGGAGGACCCGAGCTTCATCCGTCTCACCACCTCGCCGGACGACCGCGAGGTCTACGAGGAGCTCGTGCTCGGCGAGACGCCCCGGGTGGAGGAGACGCGCGAGGAGCTGTTGGTCAGCCACGTCGCGACCGCCGGCCTCTTCACCCGGCTGCAGTCGGAGGTCTTCGACGAGGCCCCGGTCGAGGTGCCGTGGCGCCACCCCGAGGAGATCCCGGCGGACGGCCTCACGGTGCGCTTCTGGTTCGTCGCCCGCGATCAGCGCGGCGGCATGGACTGGGTCGAGCGCGCGCTCTGCGTCGTGCCGTAGTCTCTCAGCCCGGACGCGGCGCGGAGGCCCGGCGGAGGCGATCGGCGACCGCGCGGCCGAGGCCTCGCTCCTCGGGGAGCGCGACCACCGCGACGTCGACGCCCTCCTCGTCGAGCTCGCGGAGCGCGGCGTAGAGGGCGCGCGCCGCGGCGGCGGGATCGGCCGGGAGGCGGAGCTCGCGCACGCGCGCCCCGGTCGCCGCCTCACGCTCCACCGTGCGCTCCACGTCGCCCCGGGCCACCGCGAGCACCCGCGCGCGCGGCGCGTAGTGCGAGGGCAGCGTGCCCGGCGCGCGGGTGGAGCCGCCGATCGCGAGCGGCGCGCCGAGCGCCTCCTCGAGGGCCTCGAGCGACACCCCGCCGGGCCGCAGCAGCCGCGGCGCGTCTCCGCTCAGGTCGACGATGCTCGACTCGACGCCGACCGCGCAGGCGCCGCCGTCGAGGATGAGGTCGACGCGATCGGCGAGCTCGATCGCCACGTGAGCGGCGGTGGTCGGGCTGACCTGCCCGAAGCGGTTGGCGCTCGGCGCGGCCACGCCGCCTGCGAAGGCCGCGAGCAGCGCCTGCGCGACGGGGTGATCGGGCACCCGGATCCCCACCGTCGGCTCGCCGCCGGTGACCACGTCCGAGACGTGGGCCGCCTTGGGCACGATGAGGGTCAGCGGCCCGGGCCAGAACGCCGCCGCCAGCGCCGCGGCCTCGGGGGACCACCGCGCCGCCCAGCGCTCGGGGGCCGACGCGACGTGCACGATGAGCGGGTGATCGGCCGGCCGCCCCTTCGCCGCGAAGATCCGCCGGACCGCCTCGTCGCTCGAGGCGTCGGCGCCGAGGCCGTAGACGGTCTCGGTCGGGAAGGCGACGAGCCCTCCCGACCGCAGGATCCGCGCGGCTTCTTCGACCGGTCGCATCGCGGGGGCTTGCCGCGCGACGCGCCGGCCGTCAATCCTGGCGCGCGAACACCAGGGGGTACTCGGCGTCGAGCGGAGTGCTCGGGCCGCTCCGCAGGCGCACCCGCCGCACCGCACCCTCGACGCAGGAGGCGAGCGAGTCCGAGCCCGTCGTGTTGTCGACCACGCGCACGTTCGAGAGGTTGCCCATCGACTGCACGGTCATGCGCACCCGCATCCGGCCCGCGAGGTTGGGGTTGCCCCGCGTCAGCTCGCGCTCGTAGCAGCCGCGGACGGCGCCCATCCGGCCCCGCAGGGCGGTGTGCAGCAGGCGGGGGTCGAAGTCGGGGTCGATGGGCTCGGGGATCCAGCTGTCGGTCGGCGGGGTGTTCACCACCGTGACCACCCGCTCCTCGAGCGGCGGGCCGGAAGGCTGCGGGCGCAGCCCGTTGCCGCGGAGCCCACGGAGGGGCCGGGGCCCGAGGTCTCCGCCGCCCGGAGGGCCGCTCCCCGGGCGCTCCTGCATCACGCCGACGTCGTTCGTCGCGACCCGGTTCCCCTCCACGCCCCGGAGGATCTCCTCCGCGCGCTCGGTGGGCGCCTGGTCGATCAGCGCGCCCATCGCGCTCGACGCGTCCTCGAGCCCGAGCAGGATGTTCTCGGCCTGCCGCGCCGCCTCCCGCGCCTGCTCGTCGATGCTCGGCTGCGACTCGGCGGAGCCAGGGCTGGGGATCGACGAGACGCGCTGCGGTCGGCGGGCGGGCTGCGCGTCGCTGGGCGGCCTGTCGCTGGGCTGGGCGTCGCTGGGCGGCGCGTCCGTGGGCTCGGTGCGGTCGGCGAGCGCGTCGTCCATCGGCGGCGCGTCCGGCGGCGGCGCGGGCTCGATGAAGATCGCTCCGGCCACGCGGTCCGGGATGAGCTGCGTCTCCACCGGCCAGTCCGCCTCGACCACGAAGACGACGAGCGCGAAGTGCAGGAAGAACGACGCCGCGACGAAGCTCGAGAACGTCCAGTCGGTCCCGCCCATCAGCCCGCGCTTCAACGCCGAGGGGAGCTGCGGCTTGGTGCGCGCCGGCGGCCGATCGACCAGCTGCACGAGCACCGCGACGTCGCCGATCACGATCTTCGCCCGGCCGTCTCCCTCGAGCCGCAGCTCGCGGATGCCGTCGCGCGGCGCCGCGTCCGACAGCGGACCTTCCTTGGTGCGACCTCCCCACCCCTCGCGCACCCGGAGGCGCCACGCGCCGCCCTCGAAGCGGAGCAGGGAGAGCTCGCGCTCGCCGCGGACCGGGACGTCGCCCTCGGCCCCGACGACCACCTCCTCGTCGGGCCCGCGGACCGCCTCCTTCTCGATGCGGCCGTCGCGGACGACGGCGTAGCGGACCCAGCGGGGGCCGCTCGGCGTGGGACGGACGGCGCGCATGACGGTGGTCATGGCGCCAGGACGGACGGGACCCCTCCCGCCCAGCTCGACGGGCGTCGACTCGGGCACGGTACCTCCAAGGCTCGCGGGCGCGGGGCGCCTCGCTGCGTGGTGCCGGGTCAGACAGCGGCTTCGGCGGCGGGTTCCGCGGCGCGCGACTTTTCTTCCGCGCGCTTCGCCATCACCAGCGGCATCACGTACGGGAAGCCGATCCGCATCGCGTCCACGTCCGCGTCGATCGAGCCCACCAGCCAGAACATCAGCACCGAGGCGCGCTCCACGTAGAACCAGCCGTCGGGGTAGTCGACCGAGCGCATCAGCTCGCGCAGCTCCTCCCGCGCGACCTCCGGATCGGCCAGCTTCTCGAGGTCCTGCTGGCTCGCCCGCATCAGCGCCCCCGGCGTGCGATCCTGGATCTGCATCAGCTTGCCGAAGTAGTTGTAGACGGTGCGCTCGAGCAGGTCCCGGTTGGCCTCCCGCGACGCGAAGCCCATCTGGTAGAAGCCGCGGAGCAGGCGCTCGCCGTCCTCGTCGAAGAGGCCCTGCAGGATCTCGATCATCCCGTCCACGAGCTCCTGCCGCACCCGGCTGATCGCGCCGAAGTCGAGGATGACGATCTTCGGTCGTGAGGGCTTGCGACCGGGCTGCACCAGGAAGTTCCCGGGGTGCGGGTCGGCGTGGAAGAGTCGGTGCACGAAGAGCTGCTCGTAGAAGCACTCGACCAGCCGCACCGCGACCGCGTGGGGATCGATGCCGAGCTCCGGCATCTCCTCGACGCGGTTGATCTTGAGCCCCTCCATGAACGTCATCGTCAGGACGTTCTCGGTGGTCAGCTCGTGCACCACCTCGGGGAAGAGGATGTCCTTGGCGTGCGAGAAGCTCGCCGCCATCTCCTCCATCATGCGCGCCTCGTGCAGATAGCTGGTCTCGCGGTCGAGCAGGTCGACCAGCGCGTCCCCGACCCGCTCGATGTTCTGCACCGGGACGAACCACTTGTAGACGATGATCGCGAGGCGGAGGACCTTGAGGTCCACTCGGATCACGTCGCGGATCCCCGGGTAGAGCACCTTCACCGCGACCCGGGTGCCGTCCTCCAGGGTCGCCTCGTGCACCTGCCCCAGGCTGGCGGCCGCGATGGGCTCCTGGGCGATGGTCGCGTAGAGCTCCTCCGGCTCCCGCCCGAAGTCCTCGAAGAACGTCGGCTCGAGCTCGGAGAACGGCCGCGGCGGCACCGCGTCCTGCAGCTGCTCCAGCTCCTTCGTGTACACGCGCGGCAGGAAGCCGCCCATGATCGAGAGGACCTGCCCGAGCTTGATGTAGACGCCGCGCAGCCGGAGCGTCGCGCGCAGCAGGCGCTTGGCGTTGACCTCGTCGACGCGCCCGCGCCGCCGGTGCACCCAGCCCGGGAGCCGCTTCCGGTCACGGTTCGTCTCCGGGTCTCGCTCCCAGGTGTGCAGCAGCTGCGCCAGCCCGAGCTGGAACATGTAGCTCAGGAAGATGGTCCCGAAGACCCAGAGCGCCCGGACGAGTCGAACGAAGAGCTGCATCGAAGGGCCGCGCGACCGTATCACGCATCACGCGCGCGTCGCGCCGACCCAACGTAGACTCATGGGAGTGAGCCGAAAAGAACGGATCCACGCGCTGCGCGACGACTACAACGCCGCGCGGCGCAAGGGGAAGACGAGCGCGGCCCTGAAGGCGCTGCAGGAGCTCGAGGCGCTCGAGCCCGAGGAGCCGCGGTGGCCCCACCAGCGCGGCGATCTGCTCCGGCGCGAGGGGCGCGGCGCGGAGGCGGCCGACGCCTTCGAGAAGGCGACCGACCTCTACGCCGCCGAGGGCTTCGTCGCCCGCGCGGTGGCGATGGCCAAGACCCTGCTGCAGGTGGATCCGAGCCGCACCGAGGTCCTCGACCGCGTCGACCCGAGCGTGGCCCGCAAGGCCCACCGCGAGGCGCGGCCCCACTCCGGCGAGCTGCGCGCGGTCGGCCGCTCCATGGTCGAGGAGGCCCCCAAGCTCGAGCCCTCCCCCACCGCGTCCGCCGACGAGATCCGCTTCCTCGACATCGAGCTCGTCGAGGAGGAGGAGATCATGGAGCTCGACGTCTCGGAGCTCGAGCTGATCGACGAGCCGCCGCTCCCGAGCCTGAGCCTCGTCCCGGAGGCGCCCGAGCCGCCAGCCAGCGCGCGCCTCGATCGGCTCGCGCTGATGCCGAGCTTCCCGCTCTTCTCGGAGCTGCCCCCCTCCCGGCTGCGGCGTCTCGCCCAGGGCGCCGACCTGGTGGAGCTGCCGCCCCGCGCCACCGTGGTGCAGAAGGGCGAGCCGGCGGACGCCCTCTACTGCGTGGTGGACGGCCGGGTGCGGGTCGAGATCGCCGCGCTCCCGCCCGCCCAGCGCCCGCACCTCGGCGAGGGCGACGTCTTCGGCGAGTCGGTGCTGCTCGAGCACGCCGTCCGGCAGACCGACGTGGTCACCGTCGAGCCGCTCGTCGCGCTCCGCATCCCGCGCGCGGTGCTCGACGAGGTGGTCGAGGGCGTGCCGATGCTCGACGACCTGCTCTTCGAGCTGCTCGCGCGGCGCCTGCTCGCGAACTTCCTCGGCACCTCGCCGCTCTTCACCCCGTTCTCACCCACCGACCGCCGCGAGCTCGCCAAGCGCTTCGAGGTCCGCCGCGCCGACCCCGGCACGACGCTGATGGCCGAGGGCAAGCGCTGCGACGGCCTCTACGTCCTGGTGCAGGGCCGGCTCTCGATCAGCCGCCCCGGCGGTGTCGAGGACCGCGGCCCCGGCTCCATCTTCGGCATCCGCGCGATGATCCACCGCGCGCCCGCCACCGCGACCGCCACCACCCTCACCGAGTGCGTCCTGCTGCGCCTCCCCGAGGCCCGCTTCACCGCCTTCGTCGCCAGCTTCCCCCCGGCCCTCGCCCACCTCGCCGAGATCGCCGCCGGAGCCCGCGCCCTCGACGGCGACACGCTGTCCTAGCCCCGCCCCCGCATCCTCGGCAAGCCCCGGCGACCCACCACCCCGCCGCCATCTCTGCGCCTCTGCGCCTCTGCGAGAGGCAAAAAAGCTGTCACCAAGCCGCGCCCCACCCCGACAAGACCCGGCGCCCCTCCATCCCGCCGCCACGCCCCCGTCTTTGCGTCTTCGCGTCTTTGCGAGAGTAAGAAAAAGCAGCCGCCAAGCCGCGCCTCTACGAGAGCAAGAGAAGTCAGCCAGCCCGCTCGAGCATGGCCTGAAGAAGGACCTGGCAGCCGGCGGCGCAGTCCTCCTTGGTCGCGGCCTCGATCTCGTTGTGGCTGATGCCGTCCTCGCACGGGATGAAGACCATCGCCGTCGGCGCGACCCGGGCGATGTAGCAGGCGTCGTGGCCGGCGCCGGAGACGATGTCCCGGTGAGAGAAGCCGTTCGCCTCGGCCGCCTTGCGCACCGCGGCGACGCACTCGGCGTCGAACGGCACCGGCGGCGAGTACCAGATCTCCTCGAGGGCGACCTCGAGCCGGAGCTGCTCGGCGGTCTTCGCGATCACCGCGCGCACCTCGCGGTCCATGCGCGACAGCGTCTCGTCGTCCGGGTGCCGGAGATCGATGGCGAAGAACACCTTGCCCGGGATGGTGTTGCGCGAGTTCGGGGTGACCTGCACCAGGCCCACCGTCGCGCAGGCGAGGGGCGCGTGCTCGAGCCCGATGCGGTTGACCGCGTCGATCACGCGCGCGGCGCCGACCAGCGCGTCCCGGCGGGTCTTCATCGGGGTCGGGCCCGCGTGCGCCTCCTGGCCGGTGAACGTGCACTCGTACCAGCGCTGGCCCTGCGCGTCGGTCACCACGCCGATGGTGCGCTCCTCCGCCTCCAGGATCGGCCCCTGCTCGATGTGGGCCTCGAAGAACGCGCGCACCGGCTTGCCGACCGGCGCCTCGCCCGCGTAGCCGATGCGCGCGAGCTCCTCCCCGATGGTCTTGCCCTCGAGATCGGCGCGGCTCAGCCCGTACTCGAGGTCGAACACGCCGGCGAAGACGCCGCTCGAGACCATGGCCGGCGGGAACCGCGAGCCCTCCTCGTTGGTCCAGGCCGAGACCTCGATCGCCGCCTCCGTCTCGACGCCCGCGTCGTTCAGGGCCCGGATCACCTCGAGCCCCGAGAGCACGCCGTAGATCCCGTCGAACTTGCCGCCGGTGGGCTGGCTGTCGATGTGGCTCCCGGTCATCACCGGCGGCAGGTCCGGGTTCTTGCCCTCCCGGCGGCCGAAGATGTTGCCCATGCGGTCGATGGTCACCGCGCAGCCCGCCTCCTCGCACCACCGCACGAAGAGGTCCCGCGCCGCCTTGTCGACGTCGGTCAGGGCGAGCCGGCAGACGCCGCCCTTCTCGGTCGCGCCGATCTCGGCCATCTCCATCAGGCTGTTCCAGAGCCGGTCCCCGTCGATTCGGATGTCGCTGGTCATCCCGGCAGCGTACCCGAATCGGGCCCCCAGCGGTTTCCCGAGCATTCCGATTGACAATAGCGGGAACCTCCACCAAGACTGCTCTCACGGCGAGGACATGGAAGCACTGAAGCTGGTCCGCCCGGGTGAGGGGCTCGATCTCGACGCGGTGAACGCCTCGCTGGAGGGCGCGAGCGCCGAGGACGTCATCCGCTGGGCCTCGCAGTCGTTCGGCGAGCGGCTGGTCATGACCTCGAGCTTCGGCGCGCACTCGGCGCTGATGCTGCACCTCGTGTCCCGGGTCGTGCCGGAGATCCCGGTGATCTTCCTCGACACCGGCTACCTCTTCCCCGAGACCTATCAGTTCGCCGAGCAGCTCCGGACCCGCTTCGGGCTGCGGCTCGAGGTCTTCTCGCCCCGCATGACGGCGGCCCGTCAGGAGGCCCTCTACGGGCGGCTCTTCGACGGCGACGAGGAGGAGCTCCGCCGCTACCAGGAGCTCAACAAGATCGAGCCCATGCAGCGGGCGCTCCGGGAGCTGGACGCGGGGGCCTGGATCGCGGGCCTGCGCGGCCAGCAGACCGAGTTCCGCTCCGGCCTGCGCAAGGTCGAGGTCCAGGACGGCGTCTACAAGGTCCACCCGATCCTGGAGTGGTCGAAGGACGACGTCGCCGCCTACTTCGAGACGCACGACCTGCCCTTCCACCCGCTCTATCCGTGGGGCTACCGGTCGATCGGCGACATGCACTCCACCGTGCCGGTCGACCCGAACAGCGACGACGATCGCTCGGGCCGGCTCCTCGGCGAGAAGCGCGAGTGCGGCATCCACTTGCCCAGCTCCCCCGAAGAAGACGCGAGCCGCCGCTCCTCGGGCCTGTGATGATGCGGGCGTGACGCCCCTCGTCTCCGTCATCCTCCCCTACCGCGACGCCGGCGAGACCGTCGCCCGCGCCATCGACGGCGTGCTCGACGGCGACGTCGAGGTGCTGGCGATCGACGACGGCAGCCGCGACGACGGCCCGGCCCGGGTCGCGGCGATCGACGACCCGCGGGTGCGCCGGCTCTCGACCGGCGGCGCGGGCCTGGTGGCCGCGCTCGAGCGGGGACGCGCGGAGGCCCGCGGCCGGTGGATCGCGCGCATGGACGCCGACGACGTCAGCCGACCGGGCCGCTTCGCCGCCCAGGTCGCGGCGCTCGAGGCCGACCCCCGCCTGGCCGCCGTCGGGGCGCGGGTGACCTGCCCCGGCGCGGGCGAGGGGCTGCGCGCCTACGTCGCCTGGCAGAACGCGCTGCTGAGCCCGGCGGAGCATGCCCGCGACCTCTTCGTGGAGGCGCCGCTCTGCCATCCGTCGGTCACCCTGCGCCGCGAGGCCCTCGACGCGGTCGGCGGCTGGCGCGATCCGGGCTGGCCCGAGGACTACGATCTCTGGCTCCGGCTCGACGCCGCCGGCTGGCGCCTCGCGAAGGTGCCGGAGCCGCTGCTCGAGTGGCACCACACCGAAGGCCGGGCGACCTTCACCCACCCGCGCTACGCGCCCGCCCGCCTCCGCGAGGCCCGCGCCGCCTTCCTCGCGCCGCGGCTCACCGGCCGCCCCTTCGCCATCTGGGGCGCCGGCCGCACCGGCAAGCGCCTGGCCCGGGCCCTCGAGGCGCACGGGGTTTGCCCGGAGGCCTGGATCGACATCGACCCGGCCAAGATCGGGCGCCGCGCGCGGGGCGCCCCGATCCTCGGCCCCGACGCGGCCGAGACGTCGCTCGCCGGCACCTTCCTCGTGGTCGCCGTCGGCGCACGCGGCGCCCGGGACGAGGTCCGCGCCCGTCTCACCCGGCTCGGGCTCGAGGAGACGCAGCACTTTCGGTGCGCGGCCTGAGCGGGGGCTTTCGCCAGGCGCCGCGGAATCCTACGCTCCGCCGGTGAGCCGTCGACTGAGCCACTGGGGCTGGGGATACGAGGACCGCTTCCCCGACCGCGAGACCCGCAAACTGTTCGCGCAGCAGCTCCAGATGCTGGCGCAGTTCCCCGAGGCGGTGGACCCGCGCGACCCGGTCCCGCTGGAGGAGGCGCGCGTCCCGGCGCCGCGGGTCGAGGCGCCCGAGGCGCTCGCCGAGCTCGCCTCGACCACCATCCGGGACCGGGCCACCCGCGCCCACGGGCGGGCCTATCGCGACATCGTGCGCGGCTTCCACGGCGACTTCGAGAGCGCCCCCGACCTCGTGCTGAAGCCGACCACCGAGGAGCACGTGCGCATCGCGCTCGACTGGGCCTCGGAGGCGGGCGTCGCGGTCGTGCCCTACGGCGGCGGGACCTCGGTCGTCGGCGGCGTCGAGGTGGAGAGCCGCGACCGGCCGGTCGCCTGCCTGGATCTCCGGGGCATGGACGAGGTGCTGGAGCTCGACCCGGTCTCCCGCGCCGCGCGCATCCAGGCGGGCGCCACCGGGCCGCGGCTCGAGGCCCAGCTCAAGGCGGACGGCCACACGCTGCGCTTCTTCCCGCAGAGCTTCGAGCTGTCGACCCTCGGCGGCTGGATCGCGACCCGCGCCGGCGGACACTTCGCGACCCGCGACACCCACATCGACGACCTCGTCGAGTCGACGCGCATGATCACCCCGCGCGGCACCCTGGAGACGCGCCGGCTCCCCGCCTCGGGCGCGGGCCCCAGCCCGGACCGCCTGGTGCTCGGCTCGGAGGGCACCCTGGGCGTGATCACCGAGGCCTGGGTGCGCGTGCGCCCGCGGCCGGTCTGGCGGGGGAGCGCCTCGGTGCGCTTCACGGCCTGGAAGGACGCCGTCCGCGCCACCCGCGCCGTCGCCCAGAGCGGGCTGTTCCCGGCGAACTGCCGGCTCCTCGACAAGCGCGAGGCGCTCCTGAACCGGGTCGCGACCGACGGCACCCACGTGCTGCTGCTCGGCTTCGAGTCGGCCGAGCACGACGTCGAGGGCGACATGCAGCGGGCCCTCGAGATCGCGCTCGGCTGTGGCGGCACGTGCAAGGACGGCCCCGCCTACCGGGTGAAGAAGCCGACCGAGCCCGCCGGCCGCGACGAGGCGGCCCAGCGCTGGCGCACCGCGTTCCTCGACGCCCCCTACATCGTCAACTCGATGGTCAGCCTCGGCGTGATCGCCGACACCTTCGAGACCGCCTGCACCTGGGACCAGCTCGAGGCGATGCACGCCGCGATCGTGCACGACGTGCGAGACGCCATGAAGCGCGTCGCGGGCGCCGGCATGCTCAGCTGCCGCTTCACCCACGTCTACCCCGACGGCGCCGCCCCCTACTTCACCTTCATCGCCCCGGCGAAGCGCGGCTCCGAGCTGTCGCAGTGGGTCGAGATCAAGGCGGCCGCGAGCGACGCCATCCTGAAGCACGGCGGCACGATCACCCACCACCACGCGGTCGGGCGCATGCATCGTCCGTGGGCGCGCGAGCAGCGCCCCGCGCTCTTCGGCGAGGCGCTCCAGGCGGTGAAGGATCGGTGGGACCCCGCGGGGATCCTCAACCCGGGCGCGCTGATCTAGGTCGCCAGCGCCGCGAGCGCGGCGCGCTCGCCTTTGCGGAGGCTGAGCATGCGGAGGCGCACGTCGAAGCGGTCGTCTTCCCGGCGCTTGCTGCCGAGCGACTTGCCCCGGAGCGACAGGGTTTCCCCGCCGAGCGTCAGCTGAAGATCGGTGGGCTTGCCCGGCGCGAACGCGCGGTCGAGCACCACGTGCAGGACGCCGCCCTCGAAGCGGAGCGCCTCCCCCGAGGCCTCGCCGGCCTTCAGCGGGGCGCTCACCGGTCCCTCCGCGCCGCGTCGCGCGCGTCGCGCAGGTCCTGCTTCGCCTTCAGGTCGTCGCGCTTGTCGGCGACCTTGCGGCCCTTGCCGAGGCCCAGCTCCACCTTGGCGTAGCCGTCCTTGAAGTAGACCGAGAGCGGCACGATCGTGTAGCCGCGCGTCGTCAGGCGGCCTTGCCACTTCTCGATCTGGGCGCGCTTCATCAGCAGCTTCCGCACCCGGCGCGGCTCGTGCTGGAAGAAGGGCCCGGCCTGCTCGTAAGGGGCGATGTGCATCTTGTGCAGGAAGACCTCGCCGTCGGTGATCGTGGCGAAGGCGCCGTCGAGATCGGCGCGCCGCTGGCGCATGCTCTTCACCTCGGAGCCGAGCAGCACCATGCCGGCCTCGAGCCGCTCCTCGATGACGTACGTCTTGGTCGCCTTCGGGTTGCGACAGACGAGCAGCTCACCGGGCGCGTCCTTCTTGTTCTTCTTGCCCATCGCAGGAGCCGCTGGGTGTAGCACACGCGGCGTCCGGGGCTCGCCAGCCGGCGGCGATCGCGCCCCGGATCTCGGCCGCGCGCGCCGCCTCGGCCTCCGAGAGCACCATGCCGGCGAGGGCCGCGTCGAAGCGCTCCACCTGCGCGCTCATCGCCGCGCCCGCCAGGTGCGCGAGCGCCGCCAGCTCCACCCCGAGCCGCGCGGCCTGCGGCACGTCCAGCTCCGCGCGCGCCCGCTCGAGCGCGGCGAGCCTCGGCGCGAGCTCCGCGTCCCGATGGGTGGCCGGCAGCCCGTCCGGCCGCCAGCCCTCCGAGGAGAGCACGAGCGGCGCCTCCACCGCGGGGACCTCGCCCTCCATCGCGAGCTCCGGCCAGCGGAGCGCGACCACCGCCTCGAGCTCGCCGTCGCCGTCGACGTCCACCAGCTCCGACGCGCAGGCGCCGGTGGCGAGCGCGTCGCCCGCGATCGGGAGCGAGGCCGCCCTCCCCTCCTCGTCCACCCGCACGACCGCGAGGCAGCGGGGCGCGTCCGCCTCCTCCCGGGCGATCAGGAGATCCGGCCTCCCGTCTCCGTCGAGGTCCTCGCGGGGCGGCTCGGGGAGCGACACCAGGCCGTGCCGGATCCGCAGCCCGCCCAGCTCGTGGGAGTCGAGCGCGAGCACCACCCCGCGGCGCGTGACCAGCCGGATCGCGCGCTGCTCGTCGCGGGTGAAGGCCAGCGCCACGAAGTCCGGCGCCTCCCGCCGCGTCGCCAGCGACCAGCCCGCGTCCGTCAGCGCGCGCTCGATCGCCTCCGCCTCGGCCCGCGGGTCGACCCCCACCCGCACCCAGTCCTCGAGGCGGAGCGAGCGCGAGCCCCCGCCGCAGCCGCTCAGCGCGAGCGCCATCACGACGAGCCATGCCCACTTCCATCCCACCCGCCCGGTGTGGCACGAAGACGGAAGACGACCAAGCGCGTGGACACCGCCGATCGCCACGCAACCTCGAGCCGAGAGGGCCGAGACTCGGCCGCGCGCCGACGCGCGCCGAGAGGAGCAACTCATGGAGAATCGCAAGCCCCTGATCTTCGGCCTCGTGGCCGTGGCCTTCACCCTCGGCCTGTCCTGCTGCGTAGGCGTCTTCGCCTTCGCGATGAGCAGCGGGCTGGAGAACCTCGGGAGCGGCGCCGAGGTGGGAGACGAGTGTGACCGCGACCTCGACTGCGACCTGGACGCGAACCACACCTGCATGCAGGACGCCGCGGGCGGCTATTGCACCCCGACCTGCCAGACCAGCGACGGCTGCGCGCCCGGCTGGGTCTGCGAGGGGAGCACCGTGATCCGGAACGGGCGGGAGGTCGAAGCCGGGCAGCGCTGCATGCGCCCCGAGCCGGGTCGCGAGGCGCTCCAGACCGGGCACGCGCGGGTGACGGAGCTGACGGGCACGGTGCGCGGCGTCTCGGTCGGCACGCTCTGCAGCTACCGACAGATCGCGGTGCCGTCCGACGGCCCCCTCGACTCGCGCTGGGAGGTCTCCTGCGGCTCGACCTATCTCTACGGCGGCGGCACCGTCGGCTACAACCCGCGCACCGACCCCAGCTGGCCCGCCGGCGTGCTCGCGGACGACTCCGGCACCACCCGCGAGGACGGGGACCCCGCCCTGCGCGTCGAAGGCACGACCCTCGTCGTCCGCGACGACCGCGAGGGCCGCCACGGGGACTTCTCGGCCACCCTTCAGATCGAGCCGTAGTCATCCGGCAGGGGCGGGTCCACGCGGGCCCGCCCCCGCCCCTCACTCGACCCGCGCCAGGGTCCGGACGTGCACCCGCGCCGCCCCGGCCGCCGTCAGCGCCTCCGCGCAGGCGGCGAGGGTCGCCCCGGTGGTGCGCACGTCGTCGATCAACAGGACGCGCGCCTCCGTCGCGCGGGCGCGGAACGCGTCCCGCACGTTCGCCGCCCGGTCGGCCCGATCGAGGCTGGCCTGCGGCGGCGTGTCGCGGAGGCGGCGGAGGGCGCGCGGCCGCAGCGGCAGCCCGAGCGAGCGAGCCACCCGCCGCGCGAGGAGGGCCGACTGGTTGAACCCGCGCTCGGCGAGGCGCCGCCGATGCAGCGGCACCGGCACCACCACGTCGACCTCCCCGGCCAGCGAAGCGCAGCCCCGGGCGAGCCTCCGCCCGAGCGGCTCCGCGAGCTCCGTGCGGTGGCGGTACTTGAGCTTCCGGATCGCCTCCGCCAGCGGGCCCCCGTAGAGATAGACGGCCCGCGGATCCGGCGACGGCTCGAGCAGCGACGCGCACACCTCGCAGAAGCCGATGACGCCGGCCGGGAGCTCCGCCTCGCACCCGCCACACCGCCGGGGCGCCAGCAGATCCAGCATCCCCGCGACCAGGCTCCGAACGATCATGCGCCGCCCATCGGCCCTCGCCCCCGGGGGTTGCTACCGTGCGGCCGTGCCCATCCCCGACGAGGTCCTCGGCCGCATCGCGGCCACCGCGCTCGAGCTCGCCGACACCCCCGAGCTCGACACCTTCCTCCTCGGCGTCGCCGCCGACTCCGTGCGCGAGTCCGCCGCCCTCGGCGCCGACGCCGTCGTCGACGTCTTCCGCACCGACGACCCCGAAGAGGCTCGCGAAGTCCTCACCCACCTCGAAGCCACCCTCGAAGCCCACCCCCGCCGCCGCACCCTCCGGATCGACAACGCCCCCCTGCCTCCGTCCGCCGGCTCCGGTGGCACCCTGCGCGTGTACGTCGCCCTCTGGGCTCTGAGCTGACCGCGGCTCGGTCCCCCCGACTCGCAGGAAGCGAGGAAGGCACGTCGCCCTCCGGCTCCGCGCTGACCGCGGGTCGGTCCCGACTCGGAGGAAGCGAGGAAGGTAGGAAGCGAGGAGAAAGAGAGGAAGTCAGGCCAGACCGGAGAAGGCGGTCAGCGAGCGCCAGCCGCCCGGCGAAACGGAGAAGGCGGCCAGCGAGCGCCAGCCGCCCGGCGAGACGGAGAAGGCGGCCAGCGAGCGCCAGCCGCCCGGCGAGACGGAGAAGGCGGCCAGCGAGCGCCAGCCGCAAACCGGAGAAAGGCGGCCAGCGAGCGCGAAGCGCGAGCGCGAGCCGCAGGGCCCCCAGCGCCCCGCGCTGGGGTACGCGGGGCGAGCGCGAAGCGCGAAGCGCCGACGGAGTCGGGAGGGGGGCCCCATGGGCGCTTCGCCCCATGGGGGGAGGGTTTGCACCAAACCCTCCAACTAGTGGGAGTACGGTTCGTTTCGCAGGATCGAATACGCCCGATACACCTGCTCCGCGAGAAACACCCGGGCCAACCGGTGCGGGAGCGTCATCGCGCTCAACGACAGCTGCACGTCGGCCGCGCGGCTGACCTCGGGCGGCAGGCCGTACGAGCCGCCGATCAGGAACGTGATCGAAGGCACGCTCCGGACCTCGCACTCGCCGACGAAGTCCGCGAGCTTCTGGCTGCTCCACGACTCGCCCAGCACCTCGAGCGCGACGGTCTTGCCGCGGGGATCGATCGCCTTCTCGAAGCGAGCCCGCACCTGGTCGGCCGGGCCGTCCTTCAGCTCGGTCTCCTCGAGCTTCACGTAGCGGCCGATGCGCCCGAGGTAGTCGTCGAGCACCTTGCGGAGCGGCTTCTCCTTGATCTTGCCGACCGCGACGATGGCGACGCGCACGTCAGTCCGCGGTGGGCACGCGCGGCGCGTCCATCCACAGCGACTCGAGGTCGTAGTAGCCCCGCGTGTCCTCGTGGAAGATGTGGACGATGACGTCGCCGAAGTCCATCAGCACCCACGCCGCCTGGGGCAAGCCCTCGACGCTGAGGCAGCGCTGACCGGTCTTCTTCTTCACGTCGTCCTGGACGTTCTTCGCCAGAGCGGAGACCTGACGGTCGGAGCGGCCGCTCATCACGACGACGTAGTCGGCGTAATCCACCTTGCCCACGACGTCGATGATCTCGACGTTGAGCGCCTTGCGGTCGAGCCCGGCCTCGGCGATCGCGAGCGCGAGCTTCCGCGCCGCGCCGAGCTGCTTCTCGCGCCGCTCGACCCGAGCGGCCTCCGCCTTCGGATCGATGACCGGGTCGGCCTTCTGTGCCTTCTTCACCATGAGGATCTTCCCGTGAGGGGGCCGGGGGGTGTACTGCCCTCGCGGGGGCAATGCAAACCGGAGCGATGCGAACCGGACCTCACGATCGGATCTGCCCCTCGCCCCGCGCGACCCACTTCAGCGTGCAGAGCTCGGCCAGCCCCATCGGGCCGTAGGCGTGGAGCTTGGTGGTGGAGATGCCCACCTCGGCGCCGAGCCCGAGCTGCCCGCCGTCGTTGAACCGTGTGGACGCGTTGACCAGCACGAGCGACGCGTCGACCTCGCGCAGCCAGCGCTGCGCCTTGCCGTAGCTCTCGGTCACGATCGCCTCGGTGTGCAGGCTCCCGTGGTCGGCGACGTGCTGCATCGCCTGGTCGATGCCGTCCACGACCCGCACCGCGAGGATCAGGTCGAGGTACTCCTCGTCCCAGTCGGCGGCGGTCGCCTCCTTCGCGTCGGGCACGAGCTGCCGGGTGCGCGCGTCCCCGCGCAGCTCCACGCCGGCCTCCTGCATGGCCGCCCCCAGCCCGGGCAGGAAGCGCTCGGCCACCGCCTCGTCGACGAGCAGCGTCTCCATCGCGTTGCAGACGCCGGGGCGGTGGGTCTTCGCGTTGAGCGCGATGGCGCGGGCCTTCTCGAGGTCCGCGTCGGCGTCGACGTAGACGTGGCAGACGCCCTTGTAGTGGCGGATCACGGGCACGCGCGCGTTCTCGGCCACGAACCGGATGAGCCCCTCCCCGCCCCGCGGGATGACCAGGTCGAGCACCTCGTCGAGGCCGATCATGATCAGGGTCGCCTCCCGCTCGAGGGTCGGCAGGAGGCTGACGGTCGCCGGGTCGAAGCCCTCCGCCTCGAGCGCCTCGGCGAAGATCGCCGCGAGCGCCTGGTTCGTGCGGAAGGCCTCCTTGCCGCCGCGCAGCAGGCACGCGTTGCCCGCCTTGAAGCAGAGCGCGGCCGCGTCGACGGTGACGTTGGGGCGGGACTCGTAGATGATCCCGATCAGGCCGAGCGGCGCCCGCATCCGGCCCACCTCGAGGCCGTTGGCCAGCCGGCGGCTCTCGGTCATCTCGCCCACCGGATCGGGCAGGCGGACCACGTCCTCGACCGCCGCCGCCACTCCGTCGAGGCGCGCGCGGTCCAGCTTCAGCCGGTCGAGCAGCGCGGCGCTCAGGCCGGCGTCCTCGCCCGCCTTCACGTCGGCCACGTTCGCGTCGAGCACGGCGGCGCTGGCGGGCGCGCGGAGCGCCTCGGCCACGCGGCGGAGCACCGCGTCCTTGCGCTCGGTCGGGGCGGCGGCGAGCTTCTTGGCCGCCGCCTTGGCCCGGCGCGCCAGCGTCTCCACCCGGTCACGGAGGTCGTCGTCTCGAAGGTCGTCGCTCACCCGGTCACTCTACGACGAGGTCGTCGCGATGCACCACCTCGTCCCCGCCGTGGTAGCCGAGGCGCCGCTCGATCTCGTCGGTGCGCGCGCCGGCCAGCTTGGCGACGTCCGCGGTGCCGTAGCGGCAGAGGCCGCGGCCGATCTCGGCGCCGCTCGCGTCCCGCAGCAGGACCAGGTCGCCGGGGTCGAAGTGGCCGCGCACCCCCACGATGCCCGCCGGGAGGAGCGAGCGGCCGCCCGAGCGCACTGCCTCGACCGCGCCGGGATCGAGCAACAGATCGCCTCGGGGCCGGAGCGTGTAGGCGATCCAGTGCTTGCGGCTCGAGAGGCGCGCGCCGTGCGGGAGGACCAGCGTGCCCACGTCGTCCCCCGCGATCACCCGGGCGAGGGTGTCGTCGCGGCGGGCGTCGCCGATGATCACGGGCACGCCGTGCCGGGCCGCGCGCCGGGCCGCCTCGAGCTTGCTGGCCATGCCGCCGCTCCCGACCTCGGAGGTCGGCGCCTGGGCGAGCGCGCGCGCCGAGTCCACGTCGGCGAGGACCGGGACCCGCGCTCCGTCCGCGTCGAGGAGACCGTCGACGTCGGTCAGGAGCACCAGCAGATCGGCGCCCGAGAGCGTGCAGACCATCGCCGCGAGCTGGTCGTTGTCGCCGAAGCGGATCTCGTCGACCGCGACCGTGTCGTTCTCGTTGATGATCGGGACCGCGCCGAGGCCGAGCAGCGCGTCGAGCGCGGCGCGCGCGTTGAGGTAGCGCTCGCGGTCGGTCAGGTCGGCGTGGCTGAGGAGCATCTGGGCCGCCGCCACCCCGTGCGGCGCGAAGCCGCGCTCCCAGCCGTGCATGAGCAGCGACTGTCCGACGGCGGCGCACGCCTGGAGCTCCGCGATGGCCCGCGGCTTGGCGGCGAAGCCGAGCCGTCCGCGCCCGAGCGCGACCGCGCCGCTCGACACCACGACCACCGATCGGCCGTCGTCGCGCAGGGCCGCGACCTGATCGGCGATGGCGGCGAAGCGACCGCCCCCGGGCTGCGCGCCTTCGTCCAGCGACGCGCCCACGATGGAGCGGCTGCCGATCTTGACGACGACGCGGCGCGCGGCGGCGAGCGACGCGCGGATCTCGGTCACGGCGCGCCCCCGCCCGCCTCGAACACCCGGTCGAAGTGGTGCGTCAGCGTGTCGACGAGGTCGTTCGGCGCGTCGGCGAGCCCGTCGAGGATCGCGTCGACGAAGCGCTCCACCACCGAGCGGCCCTCCGGGTCCGCCTGGACCACGGCGTCGAAGCCGCGCCGGAGGATGCCCCACATGCCGAACGGCACGGTGCGCAGCGCGTCGATGCCCGCCTCGGCGACGGCGCCGTCCATGGCCGCGCGGATCCGGTGCGCCTCGGCTTCGGTGAGGGCCGCGCCGGCCGGCCGGCCGGGCTTGCGCAGGAAGTGGTCGAGCATGATCGCGGCCGAGAGCGTGCCCAGCGCGTCCTCGGCACGGGCGGCCACGCGGAACGGGGCCACGAACGAGGCCACCGCCGCCTTGAGCAGCCGGCCGCGCTCCGACGAGGTCGCGCGCAGCATGCCCGGCCCCGAGAGGATCGAGCGCGCGCCGGGGGTCAGCGCCACCCCGTGCCGCCGCGCCACCCGCCGCATCGCCGCTCCGCGGGACAGCTCGCTCAGCAGCCCGTCGAGCATCGGGATCGGCACGGCGCCCGCGAGCCCGGTGAACATGGCGTAGACCGCGGTCGACGCTCCGGCCTGACGCGCCAGGGGCGTCGCTCGCCGCTCTTCCAACGCTCCCTCGGTCTGCTCCGACATGGCGGCGGATGATAGCAGCGTCGTGGCCGCGTGCCTCGCGCGCGGCGGGAAGGTCGCGACCGGCGTCGCGCGTCTATAAGATGCCGCCGTGCTCGTCGCCGACCTGCCCCCCGCCGTGATCCGCGTGTTCGGGTTCCTCTTCGGAGCCCTCTGGGGGAGCTTCTTCAACGTCGCGATCTACCGCTGGCCCCGCGAGATGAGCGTGGTCAGCCCGCCGAGCCACTGCCCGAGCTGCGGCGCCGCGGTGCCCTGGTACCGGAACCTGCCGATCCTCGGCTACCTGATGCTCCGCGGGAAGGCGGCCTGCTGCGGGGCCGCGCTGACCCCGCGGTACTTCCTGGTGGAGCTGTTGAGCGGCGCCCTCGGGCTGGCGCTCGTCGAGCGCTTCGTCGTCGACATGGATCCCACCGCCTCGCTCGCCGAGAGCGCGGTGAGCGCGGCCCTGTTCTTCGCGTTCGTCGGGGGCTTGATCGTCGCGACCTTCGTCGACCTCGAGTGGATGGAGATCCCCGACGAGGTCTCGATCGGTGGCACCGCCCTCGGGCTGGCCACGGTGACGCTGCGCACGCCGGGGCCCGACGCGGTCGAGGCGGCGCTCGGCGCGGGCGGCGGCTTCCTCGCGGTGCAGCTGCTGCTCGTCTGGAGCTGGGAGCGCCTCACCGGCCGGCGCGGCATGGGCGAGGGCGACTCGAAGCTCCTGATGTTCATCGGCGCGTTCCTGGGCTGGAAGGGCGCGCTCTTCGCGCTCGTCGGCGGCGCCTTCCAGGGCGTGATCGTGAGCGCGATCGTGGTCGGCGCGGGCGGGCGCATGAAGGGCGGCGAGCACGACGCCGTCCCCGACGCGCCCGAGGCGGGAGAGGACGAAGAGGGAGACGACGAAGCCGAAGAAGAGGACGCGGAGGAGGCCGACCTGCTCGTCCGCGACGGGACCCGCGCGGTGCTCGACGCGGGAGGCTCACGCCTCATCGTGCAGGACGATCGGGGCCGCCTGCTCTGGGAGTACGTCGCCCTCGAAGAGGACGCCTCCGCGCTCCGCCGGCCGATCCCCTTCGGCCCCTTCCTCGCCCTCGCCGCCCTCGAGTTCCTCTTCTTCGGCGAGCCGCTGATCGACCTCTACCTTCAGCTCTTCGACTGATCGTCGAAGTCCTCGTCGCTGAGGGTCGGCGGGTCGAGCTCGTCTTCGTCGTCCCAGCGGTGCTCGGGGAGACGCACGCTCGGCTTCGTGGGCACCGCCTTGGCCTGGAGATCGCGCAGGTCGTGCTTTCGGGTCACCTCGGCCGCGTTGGTCGTCAGGCGCTGGGCGATCATCGCCTCGATCTCGGCGATCCGCTTTCGGTAGGTCTGCTGCTTGGGGTGCCGGATGGCGAGGAGCCGGTACATGCTGAGCGCCTGATCGGCGCGGCCGAGCTTGAGCAGCAGCTCCGCCTCCTGCGACGCCATGAGCACGTCGGTCGAGTCCTCCGAGTCGTCCTCGAAGCGGGCGTGACGCGCCTGCGATCCCGAAGCCCAGCCGTCCGAGCTGCGGCGCGGGCCCTTCTTGCTCAGCCACTCGACCGACGCCCGCCGCGGCGGGGCCGGCGCGGGCGCCTCCCCGAGCGCGTCCCGGAGCGCGATCACGTCCGCCAGCATCGCGCGGGCTCGCTCGTCGTCGGGGTGCTCGCGCAGGATCGCCCGATACCCCTTGTCCGCGTGCACGAGCACGCCCATCCGGATCTGGAATTCGCAGAGGCCGTGGCCCTCCATGGGCACTGTCTCGAGGTCGTTCCCGTCCGCCGCCGAGTCGGAGAAGACCCGCTCGGTGGCGTCGACGAGGCGGCGCAGCACCGCGGCGAGCTCCCGGGCGTGGGCCGCCTCCGCCGCCTGGAGCGCCCCGGGCAGATCGCGCGCGCGGAGCCGGGCGAGCACCGTCTCGCGGGTGACCTGCGGCACCGGAGCGCGCCGCCACTCGCCGCGCACGAGGGCCGAGAGCGCCCGGTGACGGGCCGCCAGCCAGGGCGGAGTGCGCCCGTGCTGCACGACCTCGTCGAGCGCCCGCAGCGCGCTCGGGCCCTGCCCGGACTGGATGAGGTGCAGCGCGGCGGCGAAGCTCGGATCCGCCTCGGGCGGGAACGGCGCGAGCGCCTCGGCCAGCGCCCGCTCGAGCTGAGCGCCGATCGCCACCCCGCCGAGCCCGAGCGCGCGGAGCAGGACGAGGGCCTCCGGGTAGCGGTGGCGATCGACGAGGCGGCCCACGAGCGGCAGATCGAGGCGGGCCGCGCCCTCCCCTTCGAGCGGCTGGCCGGTCTCGAGCAAGGCCAGCAGCTCCCGGACCCTCACGCTCCGGCGATCGTGGCGCAGCAGCGCGGCCCGCGCGAAGGCGGAGGCCGCCGCCGGATCACCGCGCCGCCAGAGCGCGACGACCAGCTCGTCGGCCGGCGGGAGGGCCGGGGGCTGCTGCGCGGGGATCGTCATGGGCGCGGCTCGCCCACGCTATCACGCCTCGGCCGGCTCCACGGCGAAGGCGGGATCCTTGATCGGCCGGAACCAGCGGAAGAAGAGGACGACGTCGACGACGATCGCGAGCAGGCACAGGAGCGCGAGCAGGACCGCCCACGCCGAGCTGCCGGGCCCCTCGTCGGCCATGAGCAGGAACGACTCGCTCGTCACCGGGAGGCCCATGTCGCGATCGAGGTAGCGCGCGGCGGCGCCGACCCGACCGCCGAGCTGGCCGAAGGTGACGAGCCGGCCGCTGAACTCGTGGCGCGCCAGATCGCCCTGCGCGTCGACCTGCACGTACACCGTGCGCTGGCCGGCGAGCGGGAAGAGCACGTGCTCGGCGCCGGTCAGGACGCGCCGGTAGCGGATCGCCCGGCTGAGCATCGGCGTGCCCTCGACCCGGACCATGGAGTTCGAGCGGAGATCGGCCGGATCGAGCTCGGTCACGTCGCCCAGCTCGATCGTCTGCGGGTCCGAGAAGAAGAACGAGATCTCGTGCCGGAGCGAGAGCGCGAGCGTGGCCGCCAGGACGACCACCAGGGCCATCATCACCAGGGTCAGCACCCGCCGACCGCGCGGGGGCTCCGGGAGCATCAACAGCTCCGGGTCCACCGTCTCGTCCTGCATGTGAGCCTCGGTCACGTCTCCTCGGACACTGGGCGCGCCCGGATGTTCGGGCCGACGAAGGGTAGCGCCGACAAAGGCACGAGATCCAACGCAAAAAGCCCCGACCTACGCGAGGCCGAGGCTTCTCGTCGACGTTCGGGCGCTCAGGCCTTGGCCGCGCGCTTCTTGGCCGACTTGTACCAGTCGAGCAGGCGGGGCGTGGGCCAGCGGCCGAGGCGCTCCTTGTAGCCCTCGTCCTTCCGGTTCTCGACGTCGCAGATCTCGCCGATCAGCTTGTCGCGGCCGCCCATCTCCTTCACCTCGGTCAGCACCGCGTGGAGGTGGAGCAGCTTCTTGTTCGAGACCCGCTCGAGGCCCTTGTCGTCGTTGACGCGGTCGAGGAAGAGGTCGTCCGTGGCGAGGTCCTTGACGGCCTTCACCAGGTCCTCCTTGGAACCGAACTGGTCCTTGACCTGCGCGAGGGGGGAAGCCTTCATCGTTCTACTCCTGAGGGCGCTCGTCTTGCGCCGGGCCGGGCTACCTAGCACGCGCGCCGCGGGGCGCGCAAGGTGCGGCGCCGATCGTGAGGACCGACCGGCCGCCGTCGCGAAACCTGCATGATTTCGAGCGCGCGTCCAGTCGGCGCCCGGGCTCCCTCACGGCGTCCATTGCCGGGACCTGCTCGCTCGTTCACCATCACGCCTTCCCCCATGCCCAGCGCCGAGCTCGTCCACCTGCACGTCCACTCCGAGTTCTCGATGCTCGACGGGGCGATCCGGATCCCCCAGCTCGTGGAGAAGGTGCGGGAGCTCGGCATGCCCGCCGTGGCGCTCACCGACCACGACAACATGCACGGGGCGGTGCGCTTCTACCGGGCGTGCAAGGCGGCGGAGATCAAGCCGATCCTCGGCTGCGAGGTCTCCTTCACCCCCGGCCGGCGGGACGACGAGACCAACCGTCGCCAGCACCACCTCGTGCTCCTCGCGGGCAGCCAGGAGGGCTACCAGAACCTCGTCCGGCTCGACTCGCTCGGCTGGGTCGAGGGAGTGCACAAGCCGCGCATCGACTTCGAGGTGCTCCAGCAGCACTCGAAGGGGGTCGTGGGGACCACCGCCTGCATGGGCGGCTACGTGGCCCAGGAGATCCTGATGAAGGGCGAGGCCGCGGGGCGCGAGGCCCTCGGCCGCCTGAAGGACTGCTTCGAGCCCGGCCACTTCTTCGTGGAGCTCCAGGACCACGGCTTCCCCGAGCAGGAGCCGCTGAACGACATCCTGAACGAGCTCGCCAAGGCCCTCGACCTGCCGGTCGTGGCCACCAACGACTGCCACTATCTCTTCCGCGAGCAGGCCAAGCCGCAGCTCGCCCTCCAGTGCATCGCCGCCGGCCGCCCGCTCGAGGAGATGTCCCGCGCCCACCACGGCTCGGACCGGATGTACCTCCTGAGCCCGGAGGAGATGGCGCAGACCTTCCGCCACCTCCCCGAGGCGCTCTCCAACACGCTCCGCATCGCCGAGATGTGCGGCGGCGTGTGCGACCCGCTGAGCAAGCCGAAGCTGCCGCGCTTCGCCCTCCCCGAGGGCATGAGCGAGGCGGACTTCCTCCGGAAGATCAGCCACGAAGGCCTGAACGCCCGCTTCGACGAGCTGACCAAGATCGGCCGCAACCTCGACCACGGCGCCTACCGCGAGCGCCTCGATCTCGAGCTCGGGATCATCGAGTCGATGGGGTTCCCGGGCTACTTCCTGATCGTCCAGGACTTCATCAACTGGGCGAAGCAGCAGCACATCCCGGTCGGCCCGGGCCGCGGCTCGGGCGCGGGCTCGCTGGTCGCCTACGCGCTCCGGATCACCGACCTCGATCCGATCCACCACGGGCTGCTGTTCGAGCGCTTCCTCAACCCCGAGCGCGTGTCCATGCCCGACTTCGACGTCGACTTCTGCATGGACCGGCGCGACCGGGTCATCGACTACGTCCGCGAGAAGTACGGCGAGACGAGCGTCGGGCAGATCGCGACCTTCCATCAGCTCAAGAGCAAGAGCGTGGTGCGCGACGTCGGCCGCGTGATGGGCATGGCCCCCGCGGACGCGGGCCGGATCGCGTCGCTCATCCCCGAGCCGGTCCAGGGCAAGACGGTCCCGATCAAGAAGGCGCTCGAGGAGGAGCCGCGGCTCGACGCCATCTACAAGGAGGACGCCGGGGTCAAGGACCTCCTCGACACGGCGATGGAGCTCGAGAACCTCAACCGCCACGCGGGCATGCACGCGGCGGGCGTGGTGATCAGCGAGGGCCCCCTCTGGGATCACGTCCCGGTCTTCTGCCCGGAGCCCAAGACCTACGTCACCCAGTACGACAAGGACGACGTCGAGGCGGCGGGCCTCGTCAAGTTCGATTTCCTGGGACTGAAGACGCTCACCGTCATCGACGTGGCGGTGCAGCTCATCGACAAGCGGCCCGATCGCCAGGGCAAGCCCTTCGACCTCGCGTCGATCCCGATGGACGACCTGGCGACCTTCGCGCTCCTGCAGTCCGGCGAGACGACGAACGTCTTCCAGCTCGAGAGCTCGGGCATGCAGCAGCTCTTCCGGCAGCTCAAGCCCGACTGCTTCGAGGACATCGTCGCCGCGGTGGCGCTCTACCGGCCCGGCCCGCTCGGCACCGGCATGGTCGAGGACTTCGTCCAGCGGAAGCACGGGCGGATCAAGGTCGAGTACCCGAACCCGGCCCTGAAGGAGACGCTGAAGGACACCTACGGCGTCATCGTCTACCAGGAGCAGGTCATGCAGATCGCCCGCGTCATGGCGGGCTACTCGCTCGGCGGCGCGGACATCCTGCGCCGGGCGATGGGCAAGAAGAAGGAGTCGGAGATGGCGAAGCAGCGCGCCGTCTTCGTCGAGGGCGCCGAGAAGCAGGGCCACGCGCCCGAGGAGGCCGGCCGCATCTTCGATCTGGTCGCTCACTTCGCGGGCTACGGCTTCAACAAGTCGCACTCCGCCGCGTACGCGCTGATCACCTACCAGACCGCGTACCTCAAGACGCATTACCCGGTGGAGTTCGTCGCCGCGACCCTCACCGCCGACAAGGACAAGACCGACAAGGTCGTCCGCACGGTCGCCGAGGCGCGCTCGATGGGCATCACCGTGCTGCCCCCGGACGTGAACCAGTCGGAGATCGACTTCACCGTCGTCTACGAGGACCAGCCCGCGCGGGTGAAGCGGCGCAAGAACCGCCCGGTGGCGCTCGGCGGCGAGGTGCGCGATCCGTGGGGCCCGAAGATCCGCTTCGGCCTCGGCGGCGTGAAGGGCATCGGTCAGTCCGCGCTCGAGGCGCTCTTCGAGGCGCGCGCGATGACACCCGAGGGCGAGCCCTCGGAGGACGGCACCCAGCAGCCCTTCACCGACATCTTCGACTTCACGAGCCGCGTCGATCTCAAGCGGGTGAACAAGGGCGTGGCCGAGGCGCTCGTGCAGTGCGGCGCCTTCGACACCGTGCACGCCGAGCTGAGCGTGCACCGCGCGCAGGCCCACGGCGCCATCGAGGCGGCGATCGAGCGCGGCAAGCGCGCGAGCGCGGATCGCGACGCCGGCCAGACGAGCCTCTTCGGTCTCCTCGAGCCTTCGCAGGCGCGTGCGGTGGCGAGCAGCGGCTCGAGCGCGTTCGCCCAGGTCGAGCCCTGGGACCTGAAGGAGCTGCTCGCGCGCGAGAAGGCGACCCTCGGCTTCTACGTCTCCGGTCACCCCCTCGAGCGCTACGCGAGCGAGCTCAAGCGCTTCTGCGACGCCGACACCCTGACCGTCGCCGGCCGCAAGGGAGGCGAGCGCGTCACCCTCGGCGGCTCGGTCGAGGGCTACCGCGAGCGGCAGACGAAGAGCGGCGGCAAGATGGCGTTCTTCCATCTCGAGGACGCCGAGGGCCGCGTCGAGGTCATCGTGCGCAGCCGCAACCTCGACGCCGCGCGCGACGCGCTCACCTGCGGCGACCCCATCCTGCTGACCGCGGACGTCAAGTTCGAGTTCAACCGACAGGCCGAGAGCGACGCGCCCGCCGAGACCAAGCTCGTGCTCATGGAGGCGGCCCCGCTCGCCGAGTCCCTGCGCGCCCGCACCAAGTCCGTGCGGCTGCGCCTCTACGTCGAGCGCACCGACAGCACCAAGCTCCTCGGCCTCAAGAAGGCCCTCGGCGACCACCCGGGCCCCTGCCCCGTCACCCTCGAGATCCTCAGCCCGAAGGAGCGCTGGTGGGTCTCCGTCCCCCAGACCGGCGTCACCGTCGAGCCCAGCGAAGCCTTCCTCAGCAGCCTCGAGCGCCTCTTCGGCGAGAAGGTCTGCGAGCTGAGGTAACGGGGACGATCCTATTCATTCATCGAGCTCGGCGTGGTCCCTGCGCATCTCCGCCACGAAAGCCTGAACGTCCGGCAGGAGACGCGTCGAGGGCCACCGAGGATCGCGCTCACGGCTCCAGGTGAGGTGCACGATCGCCAGCGCCTCACCGTCGACGATGAACAGCACATCGTCGACGTCGCCCGCCGCCACGCAACGGCACTCGCGTCCATGGAGCGGATGTCCTCGCACGAGCTCACGCCCCAGCTCCCGCTCGGCAGTCTCTCGGAGCTTGGCGTCGACCGGCCTCCACGGCTCGAGCCACTCGACACCATCTAGGGACCCGGGGACGATCCTATTCATTCATCGATCTCCAGGGCCTCGACCATCCGATGGTAAGCCCCCGTGCTCTGCGAAGCCTTTCGTGTGAGCAGGTTCGAAACGCCGCCCGCCGTCATCCCCAGCGCCAAGGCGACCGCGGAGCAGGTCTGGCCCAGCGCTCTCGTGGCGACCATCGCGACGAGGAGCCGCGCCTCGACCGCCGCCGGACATCGACTCGTGAGCGGAACCCCCTGCGGCACGCGCGCGACCGCCCGCGCCACTCCGATGATTCGCGCCCAGTCCACGTTCTCCCCGCCGCTCCGGACGGCCTTCTCCCGCAACGCGGCAGCCTCCCTTCGGTCCCAGGGCCGGTCGGACAGGTCCACCTCGTTCACGAACTGATCGAAGCGCTCTCGGCCGGCAGCGGTGTCTCGGAAGCCGAGCAGCTCCAGACATCGTTCCACGTCGAGCCACGGCGGAGGCTCGTCCAGCCGGAGGTAGAAGCGGTGGCTGGTCCGGTGCGAATCGCGCGGCAACCTCACCATGTTCGCCTCCGACGGGTTGCGGTGGTGGTACGCGACCAATTGCGCGAGCGTCCCCTCGCGAATGGGATGGATCTCCGGGCGTCCCGCGAACACCGGCCCGAGGGTCTCTCGCCCCGGGCGCCGATGATACCGAACGGCAAAGCGAGTGTGGACCGACCGAAAGAAGGGGTCCGGGTCCATCTGCCCAGCCAAGTGACCGTAGTGCAGGTGACTCGACATCGCGGCGAAGGAAAGCCACGTCCAGTCCCAGCGTTCGGTCGCACGGCCGATGGCGTCCATCAAGGAATCGAAGTCTGCTCGGTCGACCACCCGGAACCCGCGGTCCACGAACCGTGAGATCGAATGTGCACCTGCGCCCGGCACCCAGCTCCTTCGTCGTCGAGGCATGACCGGTACTCGGCCCGTCACTCCATCGGTTGCGCCGTCCCCCTGCGAGTTCGATGGTTTGAATAGGATCGTCCCCGAGTTCGATGATTGAATAGGATCGTCCCCGAAGCCCCTGCCTCGGATCACGCGGCGGCGAGCTCGGTGTGGGCGAGGGCGGAGGGCGTCTGGCAGCCGTTGATGGCGGGGACTTGCCGGACGAGCGCCGGGTCGGTCAGCGCGTGGACCATGAAGAGGGCGAAGTCGATGCGGCGCGTCTTGTTGCTCTCGAGGATCGGGTCGCCGACGTGCTCGCTCCACACGGGGAGGCCCTGGCTCTCGCCCTCCTCGAGGTCGCTGCCCCGGACCACCGTCCACGCGCGGTCGCTCTCGAAGATGCGGCGGCACGCCTCCACCTGGTCGTCGATCTCCGCGAAACGCACGAGCTTCGCGATCCACGCGGCGATGGCCAGGATCCAGAGGAACAGCGGCGAGTAGACGTCCTCGCCGTCGCGGGTGATGTGCCAGCCGCAGGAGAACACCAGCCGGGCATGCGGCTCCGCGTGGTCGAGCACCGCCTGCGCGGTCCCGGACGAGTACTGCTGCACGCCCCACGGCGCGAGCACGGTCAGGACGCCGTCACATCCCCGCACGGCCCGCGCGATCACCGCCGGATCGTTGGTGTAGCCCGGGACGACGGTCATGCGGTCGGCGAACCGCGCGAGCTTGCCGACGCTCTCCTCCCGGCAGACGCCGACCACCTCGTAGCCGCGCTCGAGGCAGTGCTCGACCATGTACTGACCGAGCTTTCCGGACGCGCCGACGATGCAGACTCTGTGGATGGGGTGGGTCACGAGGGCTCCTTTCGAATGCCCTCCCGTTCTATCCATGCACTTCCATTGAGGCGACCCCCAGTTCCGAATCCATGTTATGCGTTATTGCATGGACTGGCGGTCGGTGCGCTTCGACTGGAACCGGGCGAAGGCGTTCCTCGTGAGCGCCGAGGAGGGGTCCTTCTCGGCGGCCGCCCGCGCGCTCGGCGTCTCGCAGCCGACCATCGGGCGCCAGGTCGCGCAGCTGGAGGAGGAGCTCGGCGTGACGCTCTTCGAGCGCATCGGCAACGCGCTGGAGCTGACTACCGCGGGGGGCGACCTCGTCGAGCACGTGCGCGAGATGGGCGAGGCGGCGACCCGGGTCTCGCTGTCGGCGACCGGACAGGCGCTGTCGGTCGAGGGCCCCGTCTGCGTCACCGCGAGCGAGCTCGTCGCCGCGCACCTGCTCGGCCCCGCCGTGCTCCGCGTCCGCGAGGCCCACCCCGCGATCGAGCTCGAGATCGTCGCGTCCAACAGCGCGCGCGACCTGCGCCGGCGCGAGGCGGACATCGCCATCCGGAACTTCCAGCCGAAGGAGCCGGACCTCATCGCCCGAAAGGTCGGCGAGTCCATGGCGCGCGTCTACGCCGCCCCGAGCTACCTCGAGCGCGTCGGCCCGCTCGAGGCACCGGAGGACCTCGAGCACGCCGAGCTCTTCGCCTTCGACCGCTCCACCCTCATGATCGACGGCCTCCGCCGCCTCGGCGTGGAGCTGACCCGCGCGCACTTCCCGGTCGTCACCGAGAACCACCTCGTGCAGTGGGAGCTCTGCAAGCGAGGGGTGGCGCTGTGCATGGTGATGGAGGAGGTCGGCGACGCCGAGCCCGCCGTCGTGCGCGTCGCCCCCGACGTCGCGTTCCCGGTGCCGCTCTGGGTCACCGCCCACCGCGAGGTCCGGACGAGCCGCCGGATCCGCGTGGTCTTCGACCTGCTCGTCGAGTGCCTCGCCCGGTGAAGATCAGGCCCGGGTCTCGAAGTCGACGGCGAGCTGCGTGGGCGCCGTCGCGGCCTCCTCGTCTCCACCCTCGTCGGTCGAGAAGTCGTCCCACCACGCGCGCGCATCGGCCGTCGTCCAGCCCGCGAGCTGCAGCCGCTCGATCGCGTCCGCGAGCTCCGCGCCGTCCCGAGGGCGCGCCCCGGGATCCTTCTCCAGGCAGTGCGCGACCAGGGCCTCGTAGTCGGGATCGACCGGGCGCCCGAGCACCTCGGACGGGCGCGGCGCGGGCGCGTTGAGGTGCTGCGCGCAGACCTCGACCACGGACCTTCCGGTGAACACGTGCCGCCCCGTGACGAGGAAGAACGCCACCCCGCCCAGCGCGTAGACGTCCGACGCGGGGCCGACCGCGCTCGCGTCGGTGATGGCCTCGGGCGCGAGGTACTGCGGCGTGCCCACGATGGCGTTGGCGTGCGTGAGGTCGAGCCCCGCCTCCGGCTCGTCGGTCACCTTCACCAGCCCGAAGTCGAGCACCTTGACCGTGTCGGGGATGCGCCCGCGGTCGCAGATCATCAGGTTCGCCGGCTTCACGTCGCGGTGCACGAGGCCGAGGGCGTGAGCCTCCGCGAGGGCGTGGGCCGCCTGCGCCAGGATGTGCGCCGCGCGCGCCTCGGGCAGCGGCCCCTCGCGCGCCACGAGCTGCTCCAGCGTCACGCCGTCGAGGTACTCCATCGCGTAGTAGAACTGCCCCTCCGGCGTCCGGCCGTAGTCGTAGATGCGCACGCTGTTGGGGTGCTCGAGCCGGCTGGTCTGCTGCACCTCGCGCTCGAAGCGCGCCACCGTGCGCTCCCCCACCTTCTCCACCGGCAGGAGCTTCACCGCGGTCGGGCGCCGCAGCATGAGGTGCGTCGCCTCGTGCACGATGCCCATGCCGCCCTCCCCCAGCTTGCGCCCGAGCTGATACTGCCCGAGCCGCATCGCGGTCCGCACCTCCCTGCGCAGGCCGTAGATCACGCGCGAGGTCACCGCGGTCGCGACCACGAACGCGCCGCTCATGAAGACCATGCCCTCGCGGGACACCGCGTCCACCCGCATGAGCGACTCGCGCGCCACCACGAAGGCGCAGCCGAACGACGCCGCGCCGACCACGACCGTGCGCAGGACGTTGCTGGGCACCAGCGCCGCGCGCACGACGAGCAGCAAGACCACGCCGATCACGGTGAACGCCACCCCCGAGACCTCGGGCCCCACCCGCGTCAGCTCGAGGGAGAGGTAGCCGTAGACGATCGCGAGACCCACCGTCAGCACGCTCTCCAGCGACTCGAGCAGCCAGCGGCGCGGCCGCGTGAAGCGCGCCACCGCCCATCCCGCGACCATGAGGCTGCTCACCATCCAGCGGAGCTGGGTGTAGGTGCCCATCAGCCCCTCCGAGCCCCACCCCACCAGCGGCGGCATCACGAGGTCGCTGACGTGGGCCGCGAAGTCGATGGCGAGGACCACCCGGAGGTACAGCAGCACTCGCTCCTGCACTTGCTCGGCCTCGTAGGGCGTGGTCATCGAGGACATCGGTCCCTCGTTCTACACGCTGAGGTAGGCTCCGGCCCATGACGCTGACCCTCCATCACCACCCCTTCACGCGCGCCGCCGGCGTCCTCTGGATGCTCGAGGAGGTCGGCTGCGAGTACGCGCTCGAGCACCTCGACATCATGAAGGGCGTACAGAAGCAACCCGCCTTCAAGAAGCTGAACCCCATGGGCAAGATCCCCACCCTCGTCGACGACGACGTGGTGGTGACCGAGGCTGCGGCGATCGCCCTCTACCTCGGCGATCGCTACGCGCTCGGGCGGCTCGCGCCGAAGCCCGACGCGCCGGAGCGAGGGACCTACCTGCGCTGGTCCTTCTACGCGCCGTCCGTGATCGAGCCCGGCTGCCTGGCGAAGGCGGCGAGCTGGGAGTTCAAGCCCGGTCAGGCGGGCTGGGGCAGCTACGAGGAGATGCTCGACACCATCAGCGAGGCCGTGGGGGAAGGCCCCTGGCTGCTCGGCGAGCAGTTCACGATGGCCGACGTCGTCTTCGGCGGCACGCTCCGCTGGATGACGATGTTCGGCATGCTCGACAAGCGCCCCGAGTACATGGCGTACGTCGAGCGGCTCCAGGAGCGTCCGGCCTACGTGCGCTCGCAGGAGATCAACGACCGCATCATCGAGGAGCGCGGCCTGACGCGAGGCTGATCCGCGCGCGGGCGGCCTCGTACTCCTCGGCCAGCTTCGCGACGAAGTCGCCCGCGCCCTGCACCGCCTCGACGGCGCCGATCCCCTGCCCCGAGCCCCAGATGTCCTTCCAGGCCTTGGCGTCGGTGTTGCCGCCGGAGCCGAAGTCCATTTTGCTCGGGTCGGCCTCCGGGAGCGCGTCCGGGTCGAGGCCCGCCTTCTCGATCGAGCCGCGCAGGTAGTTGCCGTGCACGCCGGTGAAGAGGTTCGTGTAGACGATGTCCTCGGCGCCGCCCTCGACGATGGCGCGCTTGTAGTCCTCGGACGCCCTCGCCTCCTCGGTCGCGATGAAGGCGGAGCCGATGTACGCGTAGTCCGCGCCGACCGCCTCCGCCGCGAGCACCGCGCCGCCGGTCGCGATCGCGCCGGAGAGCGCGATGGGGCCGTCGAAGAACTTCCGGATCTCGGGCACGAGCGCGAACGGTGAGAGCGTGCCCGCGTGGCCGCCCGCGCCGGCGCAGACCGGGATGAGGCCGTCCGCGCCCTTCTCGAGCGCCTTGTTCGCGAAGCGGAGGTTGATGACGTCGTGGAGCGTCTTGCCGCCCCAGCCGTGCACGGCGTCGTTCACCTCGACCCGCGCCCCGAGCGACGTGATCACGATGGGCACGCGGTACTTCTCGCAGACCGCCATGTCCGCCTCGAGGCGGTCGTTCGAGCGGTGCACGATCTGGTTGACCGCGAAGGGCGCCGACGGCGCCTCCGGGTGCGCCTCGTCGTGCGCGCGGAGCGCCGAGGTGATCTCGTCGAGCCACTCGTCGAGCTGGCTCTGCGGCCGCGCGTTCAGCGCCGGGAACGAGCCCACGATCCCCGCCTTGCACTGGGCGATCACGAGCTTGGGGTTGGAGATGATGAAGAGCGGCGCGCCGATCACCGGCAGCCGCATCCTCCCGCGCGTCACGTCGAGCTGAGCCATCGAGGGATGGCATAGCACCGCCCATGCGCGGTGCTCGGGGTTCTCGAAGTCAGACGCAACCGCCCTCTCGTGACTCCGATAGGCCGCCATCACCTGGAGGACCGCATGGAGAAGCCCGACCTGCCGATCGAATCCGACCCCTACCTCGACTACCAGCTCGCCGAGCGCGTCGTCCGCTACCTGGAGCACAGCCCGCTCCACGTCTGCGCGGCCGAGGTGCTCTCCGGGGTCCCCGACGGGCTCCCCGGCGCGGGCGATCCGTACACGTCGATCTCCGTCGAGCTCACCCTCGTCACCGACGGGCGCCGCGGCTGGCTCGCGCTCGTCCAGGCGCACGCCGACTGGGACGTCGAGAAGGAGATGACCGAGTGGTTCGGGCACGTGCTGGAGGGCGTGCAGGGCGCCCCGAAGTGCGTCGTGCGCGCCGCCAACCGCCTGGGCGACCGAGACTTCGTCGGCGCGCTGCGCATCCGGGAGACCGACCCGAGTCGCGAGCGCATCGAGGCGGAGTACGAGCGCGTCTTCGCCGACGCGCCCCCCTGCCGCGTCGGCCTGCTGCTCACCCTGTTCGAGTCGTATCATTACTTCGTGATCGACGAGCGAGGGCTCCGCGAGCAGATGAACCAGGCCGCATGAGACCGGTTTGGGGATGGGGAAGATCGCCCCCGCGCCCCCCCTCGGAGACGCGGTCTCCGAGCTGCGGGGACGACCTTCCCCATCCCCATCCCGCCTACATGCCGCCGTCCGGGCTGGCGCACGCGCCGGGCGTCGCTTCGCAGTCCACGCAGACCCGCTCGACGCAGCTCAGGCCCTCTTCGCAGCCGAAGCCGGGGTGGCAGGTGCAGTCCAGGGTGCCCGCGGAGCAGAAGCCTCCGCCATCGCCGCCGTCGTCGCTGCAGCCGAACGACGCCAGGCCGAGGGCCAGGATCGCCGCGCACATCGCTCTTCTCATTCTCACCTCCGCCCCGGGAGTGCCCGGCGGAGCGGATTCGATCACGCGAGGCGCTCGCGCTCCTCGAGCAGGCGCGGGCTGGCGCCGGCGTCGGCCAGGATCTCTCGCGCGCGGCCCCGGAGCCGGGCGTCCCCCGTGGCGACGCCGCGCGCGTGGATCGCGAGCGCGAGGTCGATCGGCTGGTCGTCTCGGCGCGCGGAGCGCTCGGCCCGCGCCCAGCCCCGCCCGGTCACGTGGGCGATCACCCGGCGGGCGAGGCCGCTCGCGAACGAGGGTCGCCCGGCCGAGAGCAGCGCGTGAGACAGCGCGCGGCGCGGAGAGGCGCTCGCGTGCCCGGCCCGGTGGGCGGCGAGCTCGGTCGCGGCCGAGAAGGCCAGCAGGATGGGTCCGTAGGCCGAGAGCAGCATCGCGCGGTGACCGCGGAGGGCGGCGGCGAGCGCCTCGTGCGCGGCCGGCGCGTCCCCGAGCAGCGCGCGCGGCCAGGCGGCGTAGGCCTCGAGCAGGAGGTGCTGGAGCAGCCGCGGACGCGCGGGCCAGGCCGCCTCGGCCCGCTCGAGCCCTCGGACCGCGTCCTCGAAGCGCCCCTCCCACACCCGCGCCACCGCGCGCGCCGTCTCGACGTGCACGTGCAGCGCGACGTCGGCCTGAAGGCGGGTGTTCGCCTCGAACCGCGCCACCGCGGCCTGCAGCGCGGGGAGGCGCTGCGTCTTGATCACCGCGCTGGTGCGGAGGCTGAGGACGAGCTGGGCCTCGAACGAGCGCGCGTCCGGCGTGCCCTCGAGCTCCGCGAGCGCGTGGTCGAGCAGCTCCACCGCGCGGGCGGCGCTCCCGCTCCGGAGCTCGTCGTAGGCGTCGAGGAACGTCGGGAACTGGGCCACGATCGGCCTCGCGTGGTCGGCCCCCCAGCGGGCCGCGGCGCGGCGGTAGCGCTCGGAGAGCCAGGTCGCGCCGGCGAAGCGCGCGAAGAACGCGAGCAGCGAGTCGGCCCAGGCGCCGAGCGCCGGATCGCGGCCCACGAAGCCGCTCCGGGCGTCGAGCGCCAGCCGCACGCCCTCGAGCAGATCGAAGTACGCGGCGAGCGCGGCGTCACGCAGCGCCAGCTCGGCGCCGTCGAGGTCCAGCCGCGCGGGCTCCGGTCGTGGACCTCGGAGGAACCGCAGCAGCGTGCGCCGCGGAGGCGCCGGAGCCCCGAGCGCCGCGCCGAGCGCCGCCTTCCCCTCGGCGACGCGCCGCGCCGCGAGCAGGGCGTGGGCCCGCGCGAGGGTGTGGGCCCGTCGCTCCACGCCCTCCGTCTCGTCCGCGAGCGCCCGGAATCGCTCCGCGGCGGCGTCGTGCTCTCCGGCGAGCGCGAGCGCGCGCGCGTGCTCCAGGCGCGCCGACGGGTCCACGCGGGCGACGATCTCCCAGAGCTCGGCCGCGCGACGCGGCGCCCCCGCCTCGGTCGCCTCCGCGATCGCGACGCGCGCGAGCTCCGCCGCCCGGCGCTCGTCCCCCAGCGCCAGGAACGCCTCGACCCGCGCCGCCGCGGGCACCTCGGGCTCGGTCGCGCGCTCGAGCCGGGCCGTCCGCAGCCAGTCCTCGCCGAGCGCGACCGCGAGCGGAGCCCGCAACGCGTCGTGCACGAGGTCTACGCGCGAGCCCGAGCGCGAGATCAGGCCGGCCGCGTCGAGCGTCGCGCACACGTCGTCGCCCAGCTCTCCGCTCTCCAGGGGGCAACCCGCCACCCAGAGCGCGGCCAGCGCCCGGCGCTCGCGGTCGGCCAGCTCCCGCACCCGCTCGCTCAGCGCCCGCTCCAGCGGCCGCTCACCACGCGCGAACCTCGCAGCGAGCAGCGCCAGGCCCGGCAGCCCGTGCGCGCCCTCCGCGACGCGGCGCGCGTGGGTCCCGTCGACCCCGGTGGCCGCGAGCAGCCGGCGCATCGCCTCGTCGTCGAGCGGCGCGACATCCACCCGCGCGCAGGGGAAGTCGGCGGCGACGGCCGAGCGAGCCGCCGCGAGCACGAGCGCCTCACCTCGCTCGACGAGCGTCCGGAGGCAGGTCCGCGAGTCGGGGTCGAACCAGTGGAGGTCGTCGAGGATCAGGAGCGGCGCCGGCAAGGCGGCGAGCAAGGCGGCCACGTCCCGCGCCACGTCCGGCTCGACGCTTCCACCGAAGAGCTTCGCGCGCAGCTCGGCCTTCGTCCGGAGCGCGTGCGGGCTCTGGTCGATCCAGCCGGCGAGCGCGACCGAGTGGCGTCCGAGGCGCGCCGCGATCTCGCGGAGCTCCGGGGACGGATCCCCGAGCGCCGAGGTCGCCCCCTCGAAGAGCTGGTCGAGCGCCTCGAACGGGGCCCGCGATCCGGGTCGCGCGCGCGCCCGCATCACCAGGCGAGCGCCGGACAGCCGCTCGGCGATCGCGTCGAGCACGGCCGTCTTCCCGACGCCCGAGGGCCCGGTCAGCAAGACCGAGCGCTCGCCGAGCAGCGCGCCGGTCACCTGCCCGATCAGCGCGGCCCGCCCGACCAGCCCCCCGCCGCGCTCCAGCGGCGGCGCGGGAGAGGCCGCGCCGAGGGCCGGCAGCAGCGACCCCTCGAGCGACGCCGCCGAGGGGCGTGTGGACGGGGCTCCCCGCAGCGCCGCGAGACAGGCCTCCACCGCCACCGGCCTCGGCCGGGGCGCCACCGCGTCGAGCAGCGCGCCGAACGCGTGCAGGTCCGAGGCCGCAGACGGCCCCCCGCCGGCGAGCCGCTCGGGCGCGGCGTACCCCGGGGTGCCGCCGCGCGGGGCGAGCCGCTCGCCCTCGAGGCCGGCGAGGCCGAAGTCGATCAGCCGGAGCCGCCCGCTCGGCGCGACGCGCACGTTCGCCGGCGAGAGATCGCCGTGGGTGAGGCCGCGCTCGTGCAGGTAACGCAGCGCCGAGAGCAGCTGCGGCACCGCGCTCGCGATGCGCAGCCAGGAGCCGCGGCAGTGGGTCACGAAGTCGTCGCCCTCGGCGAGCGGGCTGACCAGGTAGAGGCCCTCCTCGTCGCGGCCGAGCTCGAGCGGGATCACCAGGCTCGGGTGACGCAGCCCGGTCAGCAGCCGGTGCTCCCGACGCAGCGCGGCCTCGAGCGCGCGGTCGGCGCCGCGCAGCCGCTTGAGCGCGACCTCGGCCCCGCGCCGCGCGTCGTGCACCCGCTCCACCGTGCCGCCCCCTCCGCGCCCGAGCACGGCCAGGGGCGTGAAGCGGCGGGCGTTCACTCGGCGAGGCGATCCCACCGCTCGAGCTCCGCCGGGGGCGCCTCCGCCAGCGCCTCGCGCAGCAGCCCGAGCGCGCGCCGGAGCCGGCTGCGCACCGTGCCCTCCTTCAGCCCGAGCGCCTCGGCCAGCTCCGGCCCGCTCAGCCCCTCGTCGAAGCGCAGCTCGATCAGGAGCTGCAGCTCGAGAGGGAGCCGCTCGAGCGCCTCGGCGAGCCGTCGCTCCCGCGCCGCGCGGTGCACGATCGACGAGGGGCTGGGCGCGAGGTCGAAGAGCGAGGAGACCCCGAAGTCGAGCTCGGGGGCCCGGCGTCGGGTCCGGTAGTGGCGGTAGAGCACGTTCCGGGCGACGCCGTAGAAGTAGGCGCGCACCGTGCTCTCGCCGCGGAACCGGCCCGCGCCCTCCACGCACCCGACGAAGACCTTCTGCACGAGGTCGGCGACCTCGGCGGCGTCCGCCTTGGCGCTGAAGAACGCGTAGAGGCGGTCGAAGTAGCGCGCGAAGAGCTCTTCGCCGCTGGCCCGATCCCCCTCACGCCACGCGATCAGGAGCGACTCGTCGTCTCGCTCCATGCCGGAGACGAGGATACCACGCGAGCCTCAACACCAGTCCTCGAAGCAGGTCATGCCACACGAGAAGTAGTCATCGCAGGTGGGCTCCTCGATGCACCGGCAGTTACACCGGGTGTAGCCGTCGAGGTCGCCGCAGGTGGTGGTCGACTCGTCGTAGAACCCCTCGCACGCCTCCTGGGTGATGTCGGTGCCGCACTCGTCGATCGTGCGGGCGCAGAGCTCCGCCCCGCCGCAGGTCGGCGGGGTCATGCAGCGCGCGGGCTCGGCCTCGCAGTCGACGCACTCGCCCTCGACGCACATCGCGCCGGGGTCGTCGCACACCGGCGTGCGCCCCGTGAAGCAGCCGCAGCCGTTGGCGCCGAGCTGGCAGAACATGCCCTCCCCCGCGTCCTCGACGCCGCCGTCCTCGCGGCCGCCGTCCGGGCCGTCGGGCGTGCCTCCGTCTCCGCAGCCGACCATCGAGAGCACCATCACCAGCCAGACGAGCCTCATCCGCTTCACCTCCGACGCTGGAGTGCCCGGGGCGGAGAATTCGATCACCGGCGATCGAATTCGCCGCCGCGGGCACTCCGGGGTCATGACGCCGATCTCGAGACCCTGGCCCGCGCTCCTCCTCTGCGCGGCCACCGCCTGCGCGCCCGAGAGCGTCGGGCCCTGGCAGCCCGCCTCCCAGCCCGCCAGCCCCGAGTGCGACGACCGCTGCGTCGAGCTCGCGACCCTGTCCGGCGGACATGGCGGCGACGTGACCCTCCTCGCCGATCCGCGCCGCGACGGCCCTCGGCGGCAGTGGCAGCTGTGCTTCGCGACGTTCTACGCGTGCTGGGACGAAGGCGGCGAGGTCCCGGCGTGCGTCGACGCGGCCACGTGCCCGGCGGAGTGTCGCGACGACTTCGCCGCGCGGGCCGAGGGCGCCGCGGATCTGGAGTCGCAGCTGGCCGCCTACCGCGCCGTCTTCGTCGACACCGGCGCGCCCTGCGGCGATCCGGGCCCGCCGGAGGGGCTGCCGCTGTGATGGAGGTGACTGTGACGAGGTTCTCGCGCCGCGCGGCTCTCGCCGCGACGTTGCTCTCACTCCTGACCGGCTGGGACACCCGGACGGTCCCCAACGGCGCCGACAACGACTGGTACTCGATCCACGCCGCGCCCGCCGACGCCGCCGCCTACGCCGCCTTCCGCACCTCGTCGTTCGACAGCCTCCCGGGCAACGAGCACACCGAGATCTCCCACTACGCCTTCACCCAGCTCGGCTGGGAGTCCCTCTACACCACGCCCGTCGCCGACGCGGTCGATCTGAACGCCGCCATCTGGCACCCGGAGGTCGCGCAGGTCGGCGTGCCGGCGGGGCAAGACGAGGGCGACGACGCGGAGACCCCGCTGCTCGAGCGGCGCATCCCGCACCCCGCGCGGTTCACCGGGATGCCGGACTACAGCTACACGATCTCGGACTGGATCAACCGAAACCGCTTCTGCCCCTCGCTCCCCTCGGCCGCGCCCAACCAGAGTCGGTGCCACGCGTTCGCGGGCTGGCTCGGGGCGGTGCTCAACAGCAGCCACTTCGGCGACCAGGCCACCGCGTTCTACCGGCACTTCCACGCCGTCGCCCTCGCCCGCGCCGAGGCGGCCAACCAGATCGGCGCGGCGATCGAGGCGGCGCGCGCCGGCGGCACCGCGTTCGAGGAGGCCGAGGCCGCGCGCTACCAGCGAGAGGCCGAGGTGATGGCGCTCGCCTACGAGGCCTACGCGCAGCACTTCCTGCAGGACCGCTGGTCGAGCGGGCACACCTGGAACCGGTGGAACGCCGGCTCCTACGAAGGCCTCCCGCGGCCGAACGACTACGTCGTGAACATGGCGCTGGGCGGCATCACCGGCGTCGTGCACGGGGCGGAGGCCGTCCTGAGCTCCATCCTCCCGCCGGGCTCGAGCCCCGACCCGCTCTGCTCGCCGGAGGTGACCGACGGCGCGGTGACCCCGATCGGCGTGCACGGCCCGAGCACGTCGGTCCCGCTCCCGGTGGTCGGCGACTACCGCTTCGCCGACGGCCTGCGCGGGCGCTTCCTCGGCGCGCCGATGGACGTCTCGGGGCAGCTCGACGACATGATGCGCTGCGCGAAGGCGGGCTACGCCGACGTGGCCCGACGCTTCCACCCCAACCCCGACGGCTCGCGCGGAGCGTTCTCCCTCGCCATCGGAGGCGCACCGACCTTCGACCGAGAGGTGTCGATCGCGTCGGACGCCGGCGGTGAGACCTACTGCTTCGATCACTGGGCGACCAACGAGGCGCTCGACACCGGGCTCAACACGCTGGGCCAGGGCCGGCTGGGTCAGTTCCTCGCGGACGGCCTGCAGGTCGGCGCGCTGGTGCTCGTGGTGGGCGTGGAGAGCGAGGGCGCGGTCGACCTGCTGACCCAGGACTTCGCGCGCATGGCGCTGAAGGTGCACGAGCGCGCCCTGCAAGCGCCCGAGCGCACCGACCTCGCGCGCGGCGAGACGCTGCCCGCGCTCTACGGCGTCCAGCCCGGACAGGCTTACGTGAGCGCGGCGGCGCCGGCGTACGCCGAGCCGGTGTCGCTGTCCGCGCTGCCGCTGCTGGCGCGCGAGGGCGAGCCGGACCCCTCCGGCATGGAGCGCCCGGGTCGGGATCAGCGCACCCTGATGGGCTTCTTCAACCGCGCCCTCGCGCCGGAGCTCTGCGAGCGCGCGCCCGTCGATCTCCGGTTCGATCCCGAGCTCCCCGCCGACTCGCCGCGGCAGGGGCTGCGTTGGCCGGCGCCGATCCCGGACGGCGCGCTCGCGGAGGATCTCGAGCGGCGCCGGCACGCGTGCGTGCTCCTCGCCGACCGCCTCTTCGAGGAGACCTACGCCTGGTATCGGCCGACCCCGGCGCCCTACGAGGGCCGGCAGCGGGAGCAGCGGCGGGAGTCGCTCTTCGGCGGCAGCGGAGACTCGGCCGCCCCGGCCGCGGCGCCGATGTGCCAGGTGCTCGGCGCCACGCCGGAGGAGGCCCGATCGAGCGCGGCGAGCTACTGGGACGACAACCCGGTCGAGCTCCACCCCGGCTACGTCAGCGCGGAGAGCGGCCCCTACGCCCGGGTCCCGATCTCGGGCGGCCCGCGGTACGAGAGCCTCGACGCGTGGTGCCGCGCGGTGCCGGTCGTGCACGTGGACGACGAGGACTTCGTGGTCGACGCGAGCGGCGCCCGGCAGGTGATCACCCCCGGCTTCGACGAGATGGGCCGCGTGTCGTTCGAGGAGCTGACGCCGTGGGTGACGCTCCACGGCCGGAACTTCGGCGTGGCGGCGGGCCGCATCAAGCTGGTCGGCGAGACCGGCTGCAACGATCCGGACCGGACGAGCCAGCTCGCCGAGGTCGCGTCCTGGACGCCGGAGGAGATCGCGTTCGAGCTGGACGCCGCGCGCTTCCCGCCAGACATCTACCGCGTCGAGATCATCCGGGACGACCGCGGCCCCGACGAGAGCCGCGTGCGCAGCGTCGGGCGCTTCCGGCTCGACGTCCGCCGCGCGGTCTACACCGGCCTCGAGACCCTTCGACCGCCCTTCTCGGGCTCGGAGACCGGGCAGGACTTCCGGGCCATCCACCCGTTCTGCGAGGGGGGGACGGTGATCCGGCACACGATCGACGACTGCACCGACGTCTTCGACGGGGCCGAGGATCTCTGCGGCGCGGACGGCCCCCTGGCGGTGGGCACCCGGCTCTGGACCGGCCCCACGCCGTCGGGCTTCACGCCCGGCCCCTACCCGAGCCACCAGTACGCGGTGACCGCGGCCGGCCTCTGCAGCGCGCTGCCCTTCGGCGAGCCGTGCCCCGACGGGCTCCCGATCGAGTACGGCCTCGTCTGGCGCATGGAGCTCACCGGCATGCCCCCCGGCCCGCGCCCGCCCCGCCGCTGGCGCTACACCCTCGCCTGGGAGCGCGCGGGCGCCCCGTGAAGAAGACGCCGAGGAGATCGGCGCGCGGCGGGCGTAGGATGCCGTCATGTTCGACGAGACCGAGCACGAGCGGCTCTGTGAAGAGACCTTCCGGGCCCGAGACGCGGCGTGGAGTGAAGGTGCGGCAAATATTGCCGCAGCTTCCACGCGCGTGAGCGCGTGAGATGGGGTGGGAGCCCGAGCCGGCTTTGCCGGTCGGGCGGGAGGGGGCGCATGCCCCCTCCGGAGACCGAGTGCGGGGAGGTGGATCCGTACCTGCTGGCTCCGCTCATCAACCCGGCCTTCACGGGCGCCCCGGCCTGGCCCAACCTGCGCCAGGCTTACAAGACGGTGCGGGGGCCGGCGGGGATCATCCTCGCCACGGATGGGCTCTCCGATCCGTTCGACGACTCGTGGCGCGATCCGCCGAAGCAGAACGGCTTCGCGGTGGAGGTGTTCGGCGTCACCGAGGTCGAGCAGCCGCTGAAAGAGAGCTGGATCTTCCAGGTCGTCGCCGGCTTCGCGGCCCAGGTGGCAGGCCACGGACAGATCCATGCGCTGCTCGACGAGCTGGGCTGCATCTCGACCGAGCTCTACGACATCCCGATCCCCGAGGCCGCGCGCCCGCGCTTCGTCAACGGCGAAGGTCGGGTCGGCGTCCTGGTGGGTCTGGAGGCGCCGCCGGTGCCCAGTTCGGTGCAAGGGCCACTGTCGCCGATTCGTCTCGCCAGCCTGAAGCTCCTGACCCTGCCCGAGTTGAAACACATCGTGGAGGGCGGCGAGCGGGCGCGCGACGAGCTCTCCGAGCGCCTCGCGAAGACCGCTGCCCCCCCTGGTGTCGAGCTTGGACCGAGACTCCGTCTTCTGACTATCTATCGGGAGCGAATCACGCGGAGATCGCCCGCGGAGCGCAGCCGGCCACGACGAGCGCCGCCGGGATCGCCCACGCGCAGCCACTCGCCCCGACCGACCTGCACCTCATCGCCCTCAATCGCTGTTCTCCCAGAGCAGGAAGAGCGAAGGCGGCGACGCGACCCGCAGCGCGGCGCGACACGCGCGCTCCAGCGTCTCGAGGTCGTGCGGCTCCAGCGGCGAGCCGTCGGCCCACTGCGACGAGCCTCCGGGCCACTCCTCGCCGATGCCCGCGACGCCCCGCGCCGGCACCACGCGGCGCCACCCGAGCACGCAGGTCGGTGCGTCGTCGAGGCGCACGAACGCCTCCAGCCCGCCGAGACAGCGCGGCAGGTCGAAGTAGCGGGTCAGGGCGTCCGAGAGCCCGTCCAGGGTGGAGGGAGGGAGAGGCTCTCCCCGGGTGTCGCAGGCGGCGAGCAGCCTCGGCTCGAGCCGCGCGACCTCACCCGGCCGGGGGTCCTCGGCCATCGCGTGAAAGGCCGCGATGAGCGGCGCCGGGTCACGGAGCGCGAGGTCGGCGTTCGCCTCGAGTCGTAGGAGGACGCCGTGGGCCGAGGGGTATGACATCACGCCGCCCCCCGCCTGCTGCTCCACGTGCACCAGCCATCGCGGCGGCTCGGTCTCCCCCCACGGCGGGTCCCGATGGGTCTCGTAGCCCAGCAAGAGGGCCGGCATGAGCCGCCCCGCACCGAGAGGAACGACCGGGATCGGGCGGCTGGTCACGTGGCGAGAGTGGGAGCTGAGGGCGGGGCGCGCAATTCACAGAGGGTCGGTGCCCGCAGACGCGGTCGCTTCTATCGGCGCTGATAGGCCCAGGCGTCGCGGAGCTGGTCGGCGGGGCGCTCCTCGATCGGGTCGGCGTGCGCGACGAGGAGGCGGTCCATCGGGAGCGCGGCGAGGCGCTCGATCGATCGGGCGGCGGCCTCGCTCCGCGGGGTCTTCCAGCGCACGTCGGGCGGCGGGCGCACGCGGTTCCAGCAGCCCGTGATCCGCCCGGCCGCGCGCCAGGTCCAGTGATCGGCGGCGCACGCGGTCATGACCACGTCGGTGCCGATGAGCGTGCGCGTCGGGTGATGGAAGAAGAGCGTCTCGTCCAGCAGCGGCACGCCGTCGAGCGGGTGCGGCTCGAGCTCCTTCACCACCCTCTCGGCCGCGCTCACCGCCGGCTGCACGGCGGGGTTCTTCGCGCGGATCGCGTCCGGGCCGATCAGGGTCGCCTCCGGGTACGCCGCGGCGAACGCGGGCGCGGCCACGTGGTGGAAGAGGTTCGGCACGACCGCCCAGCGCACCGGCCCGAGCGCGTCGAGCGCGGCGCGGATGGGCTCGGTCGGCGGCGGCGGCCCGTGCACCCAGAGCCCGCCGTCGTCGAGCTTCACCACCGTCGCGTGCGTGCGGAGCTTCACCCCGCTGAACCACACCGGGCGCGCGCTCCGCCAGACGCGACCGGGCACCACGCTGTCGAGCTCCGTCACGACGGGGTGATGAGGGCGCGCCGAGCCGGCGTCAACGCTCGGCGACCAAGATGCGCTCGCGGCCGAGATCCCAGGTCACCGCGAACTCCGAGAGCAGCGCGGTGCCGATGAGCCCGTCGTAGATGATCTCCTGGAACATCACCTCCGCCCCCGTGCGCCGGAGCTCGGGCGCGCCCTCGAAGGCCACCGGGCCGTCGAGCGTGACGTAAGCGCGCTCGTAGGGGTTGCCGGTCTCGTCCTCGCCCTCGCGACGTCGAGCGTCCTCCAGGTCGACGCCGAGCAGCTCGACGTACCGAGGGTGCAGGATCAGGGTCCGGCTCCCGGTGTCCATGAGGACCTCGGCGGACGCCTGGCCGTCGCCCAAAGAGAGGCGCACGAAGGTGTCGAGCGCGGGCCCCTGCTGGTGCAGCCGGATCGGGAGCGAGCGCCCCTCCTGCGCGCGAGCCGCCAGGCTGGCCTCGGACTCGAGGACCAGGGCGCTCCCGGGGCCGTCGATGGTGAACGGCTGGTCGCGGAAGAAGGGCAGGCCGACGAACGCCTCGATGTGGGGCTCCGGGAAGAAGCCCTCGATCTCGATCACCGCCGCGGTCACGTCGCGCTGGACGACGCCGCCGACCTCGAGGCTCGCGAGGCGCGTCAGGGGCACGCGCACCTCCTGGCCCGACATGCGCTGGCCGACGAACTCGCCGTCGATCTCGCAGCCGACGCGAGCGCAGAGCGCGCCCGAGACCAGCGCGAGGCCGATGCCGGTGTCGAGGATGGCGGTGGTCTGCTCGCCGCTCACCGTCACCGGCAGGGTGTGGAACTGTCCGCTCGCCTGACGCAGGGGCACGGTGGCGACCGGCTCGGCCGACGGGGCGCTGGAGGGGGCTGGGGCGCTCGCGCCGCAGGCGAGCAGGAGGAGCGCGGCGGCGGCGCTGAGGGGTCGACGCATGCGAGGCCGTACCACACCCGTGGCCGGACCTCACGCCGTCGAGGACCTGCGCCTCGAGAGGAGGGGGATCACGAGCGCGAGCAACCCGAGGAGCGGGGCGCGGCCTCCCCCGGCGGCGCGACAGCCGCAGCCCCCGGAGAGCGTGTCGGGGTCGTCGCCGGCGTCCGTCCCGCGGCCCGCGTCGCGGCGGGGCGGGATCGGGCCGCCGTCGCGAGGCTCGCTCCCGCCCCCGTCGGAGGTGAGGCCGCCGCCGTCGACCGCGGGGGCGCCGCCGTCGGCCGCGCACGACACCTCGTCGACGACGCCGTCGCAGTCGTCGTCGATCCCGTTGCAGCTCTCGGCGTGGTCGTCCTCGTCGACCGCGCCGTCGCAGTCCTCGTCGGTCCCGTCGCAGGTCTCGGGGCGCGCGTTCTCGTCGACCGCGCCGTCGCAGTCGTCGTCTCCGCCGCCGCACACCTCGGCGCTCGCGTTCTCGTCGACCGCGCCGTCGCAGTCGTCGTCGAGGGCGTTGCAGACCTCGGCGCTCGCCCGACACACGCACGCCGAGGTGGGCGGCACCGACTCGAGCGCGCGCTTGAGGAACGCGGCGAGCTGCCCGCGGGTGACCGAGTCGTCGGGGCAGAAGCGATCGTTGGTCGGCGGGTTGCACCCCAGGGTGATGCCGGCCGCCGCGAGCCGGTTGATCGCGGGCTCGAAGATCGAGCCGTCGTCGTCGGTGAAGTAGTCGCGTCCGGTGGACGGCAGGTCGAAGGCGCGGTCGAAGAACGCCGCCATCTGCCCGCGCGTGACCGGCGAGTCGGGGCAGAAGCGGTCGTTGGTCGGCGGGTTGCAGCCGCGCGAGATGCCGCACTCGGCGATCGCCTCGATGTCGTCCTCGAAGGGGCTGGTGTCGTCGTCCCGGAAGCGGTCGCCGCCGGGCGGGCTGAGATCGAGCGCGCGCGCGAAGAAGGCGGCGACCTCTCCGCGCTGCAGCGCGTCGTCCGGACAGAACCAGGTGTTCCAGGGCGGGTTGCAGGGCACCAGGTCGCCGCGCCGCTCGAGCCAGCGGATGGCGTCGACGAAGATGGAGTCGCCGATGTCGACGTAGGCGCTGCCCGCGACCGGCGCCGCCTCGATCTCCCGGATGGTGAGATCGCGGTACTGCACGCGGGTCGTCTCGTTGCGCACGATGACGTAGGGGCCGGGCTCGGAGATCACGCGGTCGGTCGGCATGCCGCACAGGCTCGACGTGCCGGGGATGCCCCAGCGCCCGGGCTCGTCGACGTAGCGGATCAGCAGCTCCCAGGTGCCGCCGCCCGCGCCGCCGGACAGGTCTCGGTAGAGCTCGAGCACCGCCTGCCCCGGCCGGTCGTAGACCACGAGCTTGAAGCCGATCCAGGTGTTCCGCGGCACGCCGGAGGGCCACACGTTGCGCCGCACGTCGCCCCCCGCGGAGTCGGCGGCCGAGCTCGGCGCGTAGTTCGGGTGCTGCAGCTCCTTGGCGAACGAGGCGTGCCCGTAGAAGCGGAACGAGCCGCCGTACGCGCGCCCCTCGCAGCGACGCGAGGCGGAGGCGCCGCTCGAGTGTCCGTCCCCGGTGCGCACCTCTGCGGTGATGCCCGCGTTGGACGGGCCGGCGAGCAGCTCGTCCCGGGTCAGGTCGTCGAGCCGGCGCGCGTAGTAGGTGAGCTCGAGGCTGCCCCACTGGCGCCGCTCCGACCGGTCGCCGATGTAGTGGCGCTGGGTGCTGCCGCTCGCGATGGCCGTCCCGTCGCCCACGATGCGCAGGGTGCCGTTGCCGCGGTTCCAGAGGTCGCCGACCGAGTCGCCGGGGCCCAGGGTGCGCGCCCGCGTGAAGTCCGCCGTCCAGGTGTCTCCCGACGTGGGGTAGATCTGCCGGATGCCGAAGCTGTCCCGCGCGGAGCGCAGCGGCTCGGTGTGAGCGCCCGGTGTCGGCTCGGGGGCGGTGCAGGCCGAGAGGACGAGGGCGAGCGCCGGTACAGCACGGAGCATCCGGACAGCGTATCACCGCTTCATTGACAGTAGCGATCGCGCCGGACGCCCGCCTCGTCCTCGCACCGCCCCTCGTACTCGGCGCAGTCGCGGTCGCGCGGCGCGCTGGTCGGCGGGTCGTCCCCGCATCGACACGCGCACGCGTCGTCGAGGGCGTGCAGCCCCGGGAAGCTCACGTCGTGCTCGCTGAGCGGGTCCGAGGTCGACGATCCGCACGGGCACCCGGGCGCGAGGCATCCCGGGAGCAGCAGCAGCGCGAGGGCGAGCAGGCGGCGCACCCGCGAAGGGTAGCGCGTCAGCGCGGCAGGCGCGCCGGCTCGGCGTCGAAGCGGACCTCCTCGAAGGTGCCCGCGTCGCCGAGCCGCCGCACCGTGCCCCAGCACCAGATCGCGTCGCCGGCGACGGCGCACGCCCGGGAGAGCCCCACCGCGACGTCCTGGACGGGCGGGAGCCCGGAGACCGCCGCCGGCTCCGCCCGGACGCCGAGGTCGAGGCGTACGCCGTCGCCGAGCTGCCCGAAGGTGGTGGAGCCCCAGCAGAAGACCTCTCCGCCCTGCACCGCGCAGACCGCGTCGTGCAGGTCGAGCGCCTCGGTCTCCCCGGCCAGCGCGAGCAGGGGCCGCCCGCTGTCGTTGCGGCTCGAGCCCTCGGAGCGCGGCACCGACGGGCCGAGCACCGACCACTCGTTGTCGCCCCAGCAGTACACGCCGCGCGACGACACGGTGGACGAGGCGGCGCAGCAGGCGCCCTCGCCGCAGCGGATCGCGGTGACGTCGTCGAGCGGCGTCCCCTCGCTCGGCGCCAGCCGCGGCCCCGGCTCGAGGAAGTCGCCCTGACTCTCGGCGCCCGCCGCGAAGCGGACGTTGTCGCCCCAGCAGCGGACCGTGCGATCGGTGAGCAGCGCGCAGCTGTGGCTCCCGCCGGCGGCGATCTGCGAGGCCTCGAGCCCGGCCACGGTCACCGGCGCGTCCGAGCCCTCGCGATCCCCGCGACCGAGCTGCCCCTCGCCGTTGTCGCCGCGGCACGAGACGCTCCCGTCCGTGTGGAGAGCGCAGGCGTGGGCGCCGCCGATCGTCAGCGCTCTCACGTCGAAGAGGCCGATGTCGGTGGGCGTCGGGAGGATGTCTCCCCCGTCGACGAGCCCGACGCCGGCGCCCCAGCACCAGACGCGGCGGTCGCTCAGCACCGCGCAGCTGCGGTCTCCGTCGGCCGCGAGCGCGATGGCCGGGCCCCCGAGCGAGACCGGGACAGGCGCGTCGAAGAAGAGCGCCTCGGACGGGCTCACCTGCGCGCGGCGGTTGTCGCCCCAGCACGCGACCTCGCCGGCCGAGAGCACGCAGAAGTGCTCGTCGCCGGCCACGATGGCGTCGTACGCCAGCCCCCCGCCTCCGTCCGCCTCGGCGTCGACGGGTGCGCCGCCGTCGCCTTCGATCTCGAACGAGCGGAAATCGGCGACACACGAGCAGCCGGTGGCGATCAGCGCGAGCGCGGCGGCGCCGGCGAGCTTCTGTACGACCCTCTCCATGAAGCAGCGAGCGACGCTACCGCACCGGCGGCCTCGCGTCAGCGACGACGGTGCTATGGTGAACCGTTCGGATGCCGTCCCCCGAGCCGAGCCCGCCGCCGCGCTGCCCGCACTGCGGCGCCGACACCGCCGACGACGGCCACCGCGGAGACCCCGAGCTCTGCCCGAACACCTTCCAGCCGATGGACGCGCCGGGGCTGCTCGGGACGACGGTCGACCGCTATCGCCTCGTCCGCTGGCTCGGGGGCGGCGGCTTCGGGGCCGTCTACGAGGCCGAGCACCAGGTCGTCGGCCGCCGGGTGGCGCTCAAGATCCTGCACCGCGATCGGCGACACACGCGCACCTCCATCGAGCGCTTCTTCGGCGAGGCGCGCGCCGCCGCCGCCATCGGGAGCCCGCACATCGTCGAGGTCTACGACGGCGGCACCGAGGGCGAGGTGTGCTTCCTGGCCATCGAGCTGATCGACGGCTGCTCGCTCCACGACCTGCTCCAGGCGCGCCGCCGCCTCCCGGTGCGCCGCGCAGCGCGCATCATCGACCAGGTGCTCGAGGCGCTCGAGGCGGCGCACGCGGCCGGCATCGTCCACCGCGACATCAAGCCCGCCAACATCATGCTCGAGGGCACCTCCGCCGACGGCTCGCGGTCCCGCGACTTCGTGCGGCTGGTCGACTTCGGCATCAGCAAGATCCCCCGCGGTGAGCAGGGCCCGCTCACCCGCACCGGCGCCGGCATGGGCACCCCCGGCTACGGCTCGCCCGAGCAGTTCCTCTCGGCCGGCACCGCCGACGAGCGCGCCGACGTCTACGCGGCCTCGGCCGTCCTCTTTCACATGCTCACCGGCGAGCTGCCCCACGAGGACGCCTGCTCCTACGAAGAGTTCGTGGTGCGCGTCTGCACCCGCCCGGCCCGGCCGCTGACGACGCTGCGGCCCGACCTGACCGACGCGCTCGGCGCGGCGCTCGCCGAGGGGCTGGCGATCGATCCGGCGGCGCGGATCGAGAGCGCGGCCGCGATGCGACAGGGGCTCGCGGTCGTGCTCGACGGCTTCGAGGAGGATCCCGAGGCGCTCCCGGTCGCCCCGACTCCCCCCCGCGTCGCCACGCCGAGCTTCGTCGACGCGCCCACCCGCGCAGCCTCCGAGCCTCCCATCGTGACGCCCCCCGAGGTCGGGCGGCGTTCTCGCGCCGGGATCGCGCTGGGGCTCGGGCTCGCGGCGGCGGTGTCCCTCGGGGCCGGAGGGTGGCTCGCGCTGGAGTGGAAGCGCGACGCGGCCGCTCCCACCGCTCCGTCGCCGCCGCCCGCGGCGTCGCCGAGCGCGCCCGGCCCCGAGCCTTCGCCGGAGGCGCCTGCAGCCGTCGCCGCCGACGTGGCCGCGGACGAGACCGTGGACGACACCGTCGACGCGGTGGACGAAGCCGACGCGCCGGCCGAGGCTCCCCCGAGGCGCCGCCGCGCCGCGCGGCGTCCCCGACCGCGCTCCGGTGCGAGCGCGCCCGCGCCGACCGGGGAGGAAGAGGACTGGCGCCCGGCCCGCGAGCCGGAGGTGCTGGTGCCCTTCGATCCTTGATCGCGAGCGGCGGCGCGGAGACGATGCGGCCGATGAAGCCCCGCCGCGCCGGACTCGGACTCCTGGTGGCCACGCTCCTGCTCGCGCCGACCGTCGGCCACGCCCAGGACGCGCGCGCCCATCACGACGCCGGCGTCGAGCTGTTCGAGCTCGGCCGCTACGAGGAGGCCGCGGCCGAGTTCCAGCGCGCGCACGCGCTCTCCGGCCGCGCGCACCTCCTGCTCAACGTGGCCCGCGCCCAGGAGCTCGCCGGACAGCTCGCCGCGGCCGCCGACAGCCTCGAGGCCTATCTCCAGGCCGAGCCCGACGCGCCCGACGCCGCCACGCTGAGGGTGCGGGTCCGCAACCTGCGCGAGCGCGTCGCCGCGAGCGAGGCCGACCCGGAATCGGTCGCGGAGCCGCCCCCGCCCGCAGCGCCGGAGCCCGCCACGCCGGAGCCCGCCCCGTCGGAGCCGATACTGCCGGAGCCCGTCAGCTCGGCGCCCGCGCCGGTCGGCCCGGCCATCCTCTTCGGGGTCGCCGGGGCCTCGCTCGTCGCCGCCATCGTCACCGGCGTCGTCGCCCTCGACCTGCACGGCTCGGTGTCCCAGCGCTGCGACGCGAGCGGCCGCTGCCCTCCCAGCGCCCGCGCCGACATCGACACCGGCGTCGCCCTGACCCTGACCTCCGATCTCCTCTTCGGCGCCTCGGCCCTCTTCGCCGCCGCCGGCGCGCTCTGGTGGCTGCTCACCCCCGGGGGCGACGACGCTCCGACCGTCGGCGCCGCCTGCACCCCCACCCTCTGCGGCGCGAGCCTCCGCGGCGCCTTCTGATCCCCCGCCCGACATACGCGCCGACGCTCGCGCGTAGGGCCGGGCATGGAGACGATGCGCGCGCTGGTGTTCGATCGCTATGGCCCTCCAGACGTGCTGCGGGAGGCGGCGGTCCCGAAGCCCGAGCCCGCCGCGCGCGAGGTCCGGATCCGGGTGCACGCGACCACCGTCACCGCCGAGGATCCGCGGCAGCGGAGCTTCTCCTGGCCGTGGCTCATGCGCCCGGCGCTGGCCGTGCTCATGGGCTGGCCGCGGCCGCGAAAGCGGATCCTCGGCTTCGAGGTCGCCGGCGTGGTCGACGCGGTGGGCGCGGCGGTGACGCGCTTCGCGGTGGGGGACGCGGTGTTCGGCTACACGGGGCTCCGGTTCGGCGCCTGCGCGGAGCACTGCTGCGTCCCGCAAGACGGCGTGCTCGCGCGAAAGCCCGACGCCCTGCCCTTCGACGAGGCCGCGGCGACCCCGAACGGCGCGCTCACCGCCTACGCCTACCTCACCCAGCTCGCGCGGCTGCGCGTCGGCGAGCGAGTGCTCGTGGTCGGCGCGTCGGGCTCGGTCGGGACCGCCGCCGTCCAGCTCGCCCGGCACCTCGGCGCCCACGTCACCGGCGTCTGCAGCGCCAAGAACGCCGGCCTCGTGCGCGCGCTCGGCGCCGACGCGGTCATCGACTATCGGGCCGAGGACTTCACCGCGCGCGGCGAGCGCTGGGACGTGGTCTTCGACACCGTCGGGGCCACCGCGCTGGGCGCCACCCGCCGGGTCATCGCCCCGGGCGGCCGCTACCTGCTCACCGACTTCGGCCCCGCGGCCATGCTCGCGATGCTCTGGAGCCGCTGGCTCGGCGACGTGCGCGTGCTCGGCGCGGCGTCGAACTTCCTCTGGACCTCCGAGGACCTCGCCCGCGTCGGCGCGCTGCTCGAGTCCGGCGTCCTCCGCACGGTGATCGACCGCCGCTACCCGCTCGAGCAGGCAGCCGAAGCCCACCGCTACGTCGAGACGGGCCGGAAGGTCGGCAACGTGGTGCTCACCGTCCAGGCGCCGGCACGGTGAAGATCCGCGCGGCGCCGTCCGCGCCGATGGCGACGCCCGAGAGGGTCGGCGTCGCGTGGAGCTGAGGGAACCACACCTCGTCTCCCACGACCTCCGGGGGGCCGAGCGGCGGCCGATGGTCCAGGCGCTCTCCCAGCGAGGAGAAGTCGAAGAGGACCTCGCGCACACCCGGCGTGAGCCGGAGGATCTGCGAGCTGGCGGGCGGGCCGGGCACGGCCTCCTCGCACGCGACGATCAGGCCGCGCGGATCCGTCGGCGAGGCGACCACGCCGGTCGCCTCCTGCCCCGGCGTGGCTGGCGCGAAGGGCGTCCACTCCGCTGTCCCGTGGGCGCGGATCATCGCCTCGCAGCCGCCTCGGCGCACCACCACGAGGTCGCGACCGAGCCAGGCGAAGCCGGCGACGTCGGGCGGGACGTCGGGGACCCGCTCGAAGGCGGACGCGCCGAACGCGAGCTCGACGAGGTGTATCCGCCGGCCGTCGGACGCCGCCTGCCAGATCCCCCCCGGCGAGGGCGTCGCTCGGACGTACGGCGGGGACCACGGCATCACGAAGGTGCCTCGCTCCAGGCTCCACAGCGTCCGGAGACCGCCCGCGCTCAGCTCGAGGACCTCGGCGGCCCGGACGATCCACAGGCTCGCGTCGCCCGCGCTGACGAGGTGAGCCTCGCGCAGCCCGTGGTAGATGGCCTCCCCTCCAGGCACGGCGACGCGGAAGGTGCCGACCTCGGGCGACAGCTCCGCGACCGGCTCGAAGCGCGCGCCCCGGTCCTCGCTCCGGAGCACCGCCCCGCCGACCGTCGCGTACCAGGCGCCGCCGTGCGCGATCACGTCTCCGAGCTCGCCCTCCACGCCGGGGTCGAACGGCGCCCAGGTCCGCCCTCCGTCCCGGGTGAGCAGTGGCGGGCCGAGCGAGCCGCGATGCGCCACCGCGACGCCGGCGTCGAGCCCCAGGATCTCGAGCGGAAACCACTCCTGCTCTTCGTGGAGCAGGCTGAAGGCGCGCTCCGCGGTGCGCCGGTAGACGAGCCGGCTCGGCCCCGCTGCCCCTCCGTCGGGGACGAAGTGCACGATCAGGCGGTCGCCCTCCTGCCGGACGCGCACCGTCCAGCCTCGCTCGCCCGCGCGGCCGCGGACGAGCGTCTCCCCCTCCACGGTGCGGCTGTCGCCGAGGCACATCGCCACCCGGCCGCCTCCCTCGAGGCGCCGCGGCGTCATCCGCAGCACGCCGAATCGACGCGCGACGGCGGCGCGCTGGACCTCCCGGAGGAGCGGGGTCGGCGCCTCCGGCAAGCGGCTCTCGCCGAGCTGCAGCGCGAACTCTCCCTCCAGCGTACTGGAGCCCTCCGGGCACTCGCCGGGCTCGCGCTCGAGCGGATGGCTCGGCAGCAAGGCGTCGAGCTCCGGCAGCGCCCCCGGGCGGAAGTCCAACCCCGGGAGCGGCGCGTCGATCCGCGTCGACCGCGTCGTCTCTCGCAGCGCCTCGCGGTCGTCGCCGAGCGCGAGCACCAGGGTGTCGCCTTCGCGCCGGAGGTAGACGTAGGTCACGTGCGCCTCGTCGTCCTCGAGCGTGTGGCTCACCGCGCGCGCGAGCAGCTCGTCGTCGTCCCTTCCCAGGACCTCGGCCGGACAGATCTCGTGGCGCCCGTAGGGCGGGGCGCCGTCCCGGTAGGACGCGCCGACGCCGAAGCGCACGCGGTTGCCCTCCACCTGCAGCGCCGCCAGCCCCGGATCGGGCGACCGGTACAGCCCCTCGAAGCCCGACAGGTCGACCTCGCCGCAGCGCTGGAGGTCCGCGACGAGCTGACCCAGCTGTCGCTCCAGCGGCGCCACCGGGACGTCGTCGAACGCGGGCGCGACGCGCGCGGGCCGGGGGCGCTCCGCCGCCGGCGTGGCGCCGCAGGCGACGAGCATCAGAGCCAGGAGGAGCGCAGGCGTCGCGCGAGGGGAGGCCACTGCCCCCGTCGTATCGCGACGCGCCCGCTACGCCAAGGCCGGGGCCGCCAGAGGGCTTGCGTTCAATCGGCGTGGCTTCGAAAGGCGGCGAGGAGCGCGGTGACGGCGCGGGTGGCGTCCGCGACCGCGTCGGGGCGCTCGAGCGCGCCGTCGATCCAGCCGCCGAGGGCCGCGCGGCCGGCCGCGACGATGATCCAGAGGTGGTTCGCGGCGCGCTTGGCGTCGGTGCCGGTGAACGCGCGCAGCTGCTCCTGCCAGGGCCCGAGCAGGCGGCTGAACGCCTCGCGCCCCACCCGGGCGACCTCGGGGTCACTGCCGCGCGCGTCGAGGAGCAGCCACGGGCCGGCGCCTTCGTCCTCGATGACGTCGCAGCAGGCGTCGATGAACGCCGTCGTGACGCTCTCGAGGGTCGCGTCGGGCAGGGCGCGCAGGAGCGCCTGGTGAAAGCGGGCGTCGATCGCAGCGGTGAAGTGCTCGAGCACGGCGCGGATCAGCGCGTGCCGCGTCGGGAACTGTCGGTACACGAGCGGGCGCGAGACCCCGGCCCGCTCGGCCAGGGCGCTGATCTGCAGCCGCTCCAGCCCCTCCTCGGTGAGGATGCGCGACGCCTCCCCGATCAGCTGGCGGCGGCGCTCCGCGGCCGGGACCCGGGCCCTCCTCTGCCGGCGCGCCATGCGTCGAGGCTACCGCATCCCCCTTCCCACGGAAGAATCGATGTGTCATGCACTCCGTTACACGGTGTAACGATAGCAAAAGGGGGGAGACATGAAGGCGACTCGTCTGATCGAGCGCGCGGTCCTGGCCGCGCTCCTGGCCTCCGGCCTCGCGAGCCCGGCCGGCCCGGCGCTCTTCTATGCGGCGCTGGCCGTCGGCTTCGTCGGGATCGTGAGCGTCGTGCTGTCGGGCGCCGCGCTCGTCACCTGGCTGGCCGAGCGGCGCGAGGAGCGGCTGCAGGGCCCGCGGCGTCTCCCTCGCTTCGCCTGGCGCGGCGCGCGGGACACCATGGGCGCGGCGTTCGTGGCGGCGTGCTTCCTCGCGTGGCCGCTGTCGTCGCTCTGGGCCGGCCGGGCGACGGGGCTGGTGTGGACGCTCGAAGAGGCGGGAGGGCTCGGGCCGCTGCTCCTGGGCAACCTGCTGGGCATCGTCGCGCTCGACGCCTGGCTGTACTGGAAGCACCGGCTGCTCCACACCCGCTGGCTCTTCCGCTTCCACCGGGCGCACCACGGCTACAAGGACCCGACGTCGTTCTCCTCGTTCGCGGTCGGCGCGGTCGAGTCGGTGCTGACCTTCTGGCCGATCGTGCTGCTCTCGTTCCCCTGGGCGCCGCACTACGCGCCGGTCTACTTCGGGCTCGTCGGCGGGTTCGTGACCTTGAACCTCTACCTCCACTGCGGCGTCGCCTCGAGGCTCGTCGAGGCCACCCTCCCCCGGCTCGGGCTCAACACCTCCGCCTTCCACAACCGCCACCACGCCGACGCGTCGATCAACTTCGGCGAGGCGCTCGTGGTCTGGGATCGCCTCATGGGCACCGGCGAGCCCGCCGGTCAGCGCGAGACGATCGGCCGGACGATGCGGTAGGTGCGGGAGACGTCGTAGGTGCGGTTGCGGCCCGCGGTCGCCGAGCCGCCGCCCGGGTGCTCGATGACGTTCGCGTAGCCGCGGGACCGGTCGCTCCACGAGACGAAGAGCACGCTGTGGGTGCCGACCGGGGTGCGGTCCGGGTGATTGACGATGTAGAGCCAGTCGCCGGGGCGGATCAGGCCCAGGTTCGCGTAGGGGCCGTCGCGGTCGCCCTGGTAGACGACGCTCCGCGTGCGCCAGCTCGAGTGACCGGCGCGAGTGAACACCTCGGCGAGGTAGCGATAGCAAGAGCCGCGGACGGCCTCGCCGCGCTGCATCATGCGACGCGCGGTCAGGATCACGTGCATGCCCGGATCGGGGTGGAGCCGCGGGACCGGGGGCGCGGGGGGCGTCCGCCGGCGAGGGCGAGGCCGGGCGGCGGGCTCCGGCTCGGGCTCCTCGGCCCGGGGCACGAACGACAGCGCGCCGAGGCGGACGCCGGTCTCCGGGTCCACGACCTCCGCGTGCGCGTCGAGCAGCTCCGCCATCTCGTCCGAGACCTCGTGGCCCTCGGGGACGGGCGCGTCGGGCAGGGGCGCGGACGCCGGGGGCTCGGGCGGGCGCACCGACACGATCGACACCCTCGCCACCGGCTCCGAGCCGAGGTCGTGCGCGCCCGCGTAGAGCGCGCCGACGAGGCCCGCTCCGAAGAAGCCCGCGAGACCGAGGATGCGCACGAAGTCCACGACCACGGTTGGCGCAGGAACCATGCCGAGCCCTCTGGCCGGGCCCAGACGCCTCGTCCCCCAACCCGCGTTCACAGATCGGGCGGGGGCGCGTTCACGATCTCGTCGTTTCCGTCAGTCCGGGTGAGGCGTCCGCGTCCGTGGCGCCATGACCCACCTGCACGACCCGAACACCTCCGATCCCTACATGCGCGTGTTCCTCCGCATCCTCGGCGTGGGGGAGACGCGCCGCGAGCTCCTCTGGCTGCGCGCCAAGAGCAAGGAGGACGAGCACGAGGCCCGCAGCCTGCTGGAGACCGACCCCGGGATCCGCGAGCGCCTGGCCGCGATGCACGACCTCGAGGCCCCCGAGGCCCTCTTCGGCCGGGCCCGCCGGGAGGCCTTCGCGGCGCTCTGGGACGCCCACTACGTCTGCCTCGAGCGTCGCTTCGCGGAGGCCTGAGCTGCTAGGCTGCTCGGCATGACCGACGAGCTCGACGCCCGCTTCGCCGACGCCGATCGCTGGCGGGACGAGGCCCTGCGGCTCCGCGCCATCCTCCGGAGCGAGGGGCTCGAGGAGGCGCTCAAGTGGCGCAAGCCCTGCTACACGCACGACGGACAGAACATCGCCATCCTCCAGCGCATGAAGCGCTTCCTCGCCCTGATGTTCTTCAAGGGCGCGCTGCTCGACGATCCGGAGGGCGCGCTCGAGTCGCAGGGTGAGAACAGCCGCTCGGCGCGCCGCCTCTGCTTCACCAGCGTCGCGCAGGTGGAGGAGCGAGAGGCCGTCGTGCGCGCCCTCGTCCGCTCGGCGATCCAGGTCGAGGCGGAGGGCCTGCAGCTCCCCGAGCGCCCGGCCGCGGTCCTCGCGCCCGAGCTGCAGGAGCGCCTCGACGCCGACCCCGCCCTGAAGGCGGCGTTCGAGGCGCTCACCCCGGGCCGGCAGCGCGCCTACAACCTGCACGTCGCCGGGGCCAAGCAGTCCAGCACCCGCGCCCGCCGCGTCGCCCAGCACGTCCCGAAGATCCTCGCCGGCAAGGGCCTTCGCGACCGCTGACCGCCTCGACGGCTACCTCGCCCCGGGCGGAGGACCCCCGCGGACGGCGCGGATCACCGCGTCCACGCCGCTCCCGGCGGCGGCGCGGGGGCGCTCCTCGGCGACGGGCAGCTCCCAGCCCTCCCCGAGCGCGGCGGCGGCCGCCTCGACCGAGACCTGGTTCTGGCCGGCGGCTGGGGTCGGCGCGCCGGTCGCCGGGTCGATGGGTCGGTGCCCGACGAGCAGCAGGGTTCCGCCCGGCGCGACGCCGCTCGCGAGCCGCCGGACCATGTCCTCCACCGTGCCCGCGACGTGCACGTAGAGGCAGACGACCAGGTCGTAGCGGGCCGCGGGCGGCGTCCAGATCCCGAGGTCGCCCCGCGTCCACTCGGTGCGGGCGGCGAGCTCCGGGCCGACGGCCTCCGCCCGGCTCCGCGCGTGGGCGAGCGCGGTCTCGGAGAAGTCCACCGCGGTCACCTGCCAGCCGCGCGCCGCGAGCCAGAGCGACTCGGTGCCGTGGCCGCAGCCCGCGTCGAGCGCGCGCCCGGGAGCGAGCCCGCCGACCTCCGTCAGCAGGTGCGCGTTCGGCGGCCGCCGCGCCAGCACGTCGGCGTGATCGCGCACCGTCCGCGCCCAGAGGCTCTCCCAGAAGTCCTCGTCGTAGTCGCTCATGCTCGCCTCCGCGTCGCGCGCGCCCACGTGACGTGCCAACCTTCGGCATGCCGCCTCGACCGACCGTGCGTGACGACGCCTTCCTCGACGCGGGCGCCCTCGTGGCCGCGCGGCGCCTCACCGGCGGAGCGAGCGCGCCGCACGGGCCGGTGACCCACGGCTACGCCGCCCTCTCCTTCCAGCTCCGCGGCGAGACCCGGGTCGAGCAAGGAGGCCTGTGGACGGTGCGCGAGGGCGACGTGCACCTCGTCCCGGCCGGCGCGCCGCACCGACGATTCGACGCCGGGGCCACCGAGTCCCGGGCGGCAGAGTCCGGGGCGACGGAATCCTGGTGCCTGGGCGTCTGCGTGCCTTGCATGGCCGCGGAGGGCGTCCACGAGCTGCTCGAGCCCTTCGAGCGGGTGCGCGACGGCGGCTCGGCGGTGCTGACCATCCCCGAGGCGCGGCGCCCCTACCTCCAGAGCCTCTTCGCCGAGCTCGAGCGCACGTCCCGGCACGCGGGGCACCTCGCGCCGGTCGAGCGCCGCAGCCTGCTGACGCTCATCCTCGCCGAGGTGGGCCGCGCGACCGCCTCCGAGGCGCGCCCCGGGCCGGGCGGGGGCGTGGTCGTCGAGGCCATCCGGCACATCGAGCGCCACTGCCTCGGCCCGCTGACGCTCCGGGAGGTGGCCGACGCGGTCGGTCGCAGCCCCGCGTACGTCACCGGAGCGATCAGCCGCGCCACCGGGCGGAGCGCCGTGAAGTGGATCATCGCCGGCCGGATGGCCGAGGCGCGCCGGCTGCTGCTTCGCTCCGACGAGCGCGTCGACGTGATCGCCGAGCGCGTGGGCTACGCGGACCCGACGCACTTCATCCGCCTCTTCCGCCGGGAGCACGGTCAGACCCCCGCCGCCTGGCGAGCCGCCCACCGCGTCGGCCCCCGCCCCGTCATCGCGGATCCATCGCCAGGTCGACGTTGATCACCGCCGCGGCCTGGGTGCCCTGCGCGGCCCCGAGCAACGCGCCCTGCACCGGCGTGGTCAGGTCGCCGGCCGCGAAGATGCCCGGCGTCGAGGTCTCGCGCCGCATCCCGTCCACCTTCACGTAGCCGGCCTCGTCGAGCTCGAGGCCCAGCGCGGCCACCAGGGGAACGTGTCGTTGGGGCGGGTGCGCGAAGAGCGCCTCGCACTCGATCGACCCGCCGTCCTCGAGCTCGACCCGCCGCAGCGCTCCCTCGGGGCCGGTCAGCCGGCGGACCGGGGACGCCTCGACCCGGACGCCGCGCGCGCGGAGCCGCTCCGCGTCCTCGTCGGCGAGCGGGATGCCCTGCGTGAAGACCGTCAGCGTGTCGGTCCACTGCGTGAGGAGCAGCCCGAACATGAGCGCATGCCCCGCCGAGTGAGGCGTCATCAGGAACCCCCAGGGGCGCTCCCGCACGTCCCAGCCGTGGCAGTACGGGCACTGATAGATCGCGTGGCCCCAGCGCTCGGCGAAGCCCTCGATGGCGATCTCCTCGTCGATCATGCCGGTGCCGAGGAGCAGCCGCTTGGCCGTCACGTCTCCGCCCTCCAGGCTCACCCGGAACGCGCCGCGCTCCCCCGTGATGGCGTGGACCGCCTCGTCGCGCAGCGTCACCGACGGATAGCGCCCGAGCTGCTCGCGCCCGATCCGCCGCATCTCGTCGGGCGGCGTGCCGTCGCGGGTGAGGAAGTTGTTCACGTGCGTGGCGGCCGCGTTGCGCCGCGGCCCGGCGTCGACGAGCAGCACGCGGCGACGCGCGCGGCCGAGCGCGAGCGCGGCGGAGAGGTTGGCGGGGCCGCCGCCCACGAGGACGGCGTCGAAGAGCTCCTGTGTCATGCGCTCATCGTGCGGCCCGCCTGCGGCCGCGAGAAGAGCGGCGGTTTCGACCCGATCGGCGAGATTTTCGGTCAGCCGGTCGGCTGGTAGATCTGGATGAGGTTGCCGCAGGTGTCAGCGAACACGGCGAGGGTCACCGGGCCCTGCGGCGTCGGATCCATCGTGAACTCGACGCCCGCGTCGACGAGCCGACGGTGCTCGGCCGAGACGTCGTCCACCTCGAAGGCGGTCGCCGGGATGCCCTGCGCGAGCAGCGCCGACTGATACGCCTTCGCAGCGGGGTTGTCGTTCGGCTCGAGCACGAGCTCGACGTCGTCGTGCCCGGTGGGCGAGACGAGGGTGATCCACCGCAGGCCCTCACCGACCGGGATGTCGTGCTTGGTCTGGAAGCCGAGCACCTCGGTGTAGAAGCGGTGCGCCTTCGCCTGGTCGTCCACGTGGATGCTGGAGAGCTTGATCCGCATGCCCGACGCTACACCATGGACGCGACGGCGGAAGCGGAACCCCGGTAGAGTGGCTTCGACGTGCACCTCGACCTCGAGCGATACCGGCGGATCGTCGTGCTGACGGGCGCGGGGATCTCCGTCGCCTCGGGCCTGAAGCCCTACCGGGGCCCCGGCGGGCTCTGGACCGAGGGCGGCGACGCGACGCTCGCCACGCTCGACGGCTTCCACGCGGATCCCGACGCGAGCTGGGCCCTCTTCGGGCCGCTCCGTCGGGCGGCGCGCGACGCGTCTCCGAACCCCGCCCACGAGGCCCTCGCCGCGCTCGAGCACCGCTGCGAAGGCCGCGTGACCGTCGTCACCCAGAACGTCGACGGTCTGCACCAGCGCGCCGGGAGCTCCGACGTCATCGAGATCCACGGGAGCGTCTTCCGCTCCCGGTGTGCCGACGCCGCCTGCACGCAGACCGTCGTGGACGACGACGCCTACGAGGGCGTGGTGCCCCGGTGTCCTCGCTGCGGCGGCGCGCTGCGCCCCGACGTCGTCTTCTTCGGGGAGGCTCTCCCGGTCGACGAGGAGTGGGCCGTCAAACGCGCGCTGAGAGAGGTCGACCTGTTCCTCGCGGTGGGGACCAGCGGGACGGTGAGCCCCGCCTCGAGCTACGCGCGCAGCGCCGCCTACAACGAGGCCCGCACGATCTACGTGAACCTCGAGCCGATGGACCCGCCGAACCCCTACTTCCAGGAGACCCACCTCGGCCCAGCCGAGGACATCCTCCCGGCCCTGCTCGACGGGTAGTCCGTTGCGACGCTACATCATCTTGTCGAAGGACGGGTCCGGGGCGCCGCGCAAGCAGCGGAGGATCCAGGGGAAGGTGGCGGTGACGTAGTACCCGTACTGCCCGTCGACGGTCATGCCGTTGCACTCGTCGAGGTCGCCCGCGCCGGTGAACTCCCAGTCGTCGACGTAGGTGCCGTCGTACGCGCCACCCGGCCCGTCGGGGCGCGTGCCCTCGCGCAGCGTGAAGCCCGAGCGCGCCGCGCGGACCTCGACGCCGTCGTCGAAGTACGGGCCGTAGATCGGGAAGCCATCGGCCGCGAAGCCGATCACCGGCGAAGGCCCTCGCTCCGGCTCGCCGTACATCGCGAGCGGATCGCCGTGATAGTGGTAGCGACCGTCGGGCTGGGTGTGGGCGTTGTGCGAGTCGGTCCCGAAGCCAGCGCCGGGCGCCATCGGGTCGTAGCGCCACGGCGTGGAGCGGTCGAAGCAGCCGATGCGCCCGTCGCCGACGCCGAAGCAACCGGCCGCGAGCAGGTCCAGCACCACGCCGTTGAGGAAGACGCCGTCGTAGCTCCGGAGCTCGAGCTCGGTCGGGGCGCTGGCCATCGTCGGACGGCGAGGGATCACGAAGGTCGTCTCGCGCTCGGCGACGCTCGTGACGAAGGCGCCGGCCGCGTCGTCGAAGTCGTGGTTCGGGATCGCGTTGGAGGTGAGCATGCACGCGGCCTCGCCCGCGACGAGATCGACCCGGGCCTCGAAGTCGCGCATCTCGTTCACGTCGGTGACGAACGCCTCGGCGCTGCGCGTGTGGTCGGCGCAGTCCCCGCTGCGGCCCTCGAACACCGCGTCGGTGATGTCGGCGCGCCCGTCGCCCGCGTCCGGGCCAATCGGAGGTCCGCCGTCCTCGTCCGCCGCGGGCGTGCCGCAGCCGGCCAGGATCATCGCGAGGGGGAGAGCGCAGCGCAGGGTCATGCCCCTCATTAGCCAATCGAGCCTCGCCGTTCACGCGCCGTGGACACACCGGCCACCCTCCGCGGCGTTCTCCGCGCCGCTCGGCGACCGCAGAGTGCGGACATGGAGTCCGCGGTGTCGCGGCCCGAACGAGGAGAACGAAGAGATGACCGCCTACTGTTTCTGGAACGTCCGCGCGGTGCACGACCCCGTCGCCATGGCCGACTACGTGACCCGGGTGACCTCGACCGTCGCCGAGCACGGCGGCGAGTACGTCGTCGTCGGTGGCCCGCTCGACCTCGTGGAGGGCGACGGGACCCCCGGCTACCCGGTGCTGATCCGCTTCCCCTCCATGGCCTCGGCGCGCGCCTGGTACGACTCGCCGGAGTACGCGCCTCTGAAGGCGCAGCGCCTGCGGGCGACGTCGGGCGAGGCGTTCTTCATGGACTCGTCCGGCGTCGCCGCCCACCTCGAGCGAGCGCGCGCGGCCTGAGCTCTTCACGCTCGATGCGATCGAGCTCCTCGGGAGGCAGCTGCACGCCGGAGCAGTTCATCGGCCGAGCGTCGACGCGAAGGCCAGCCGCGCTGACCCTTCAGGGCAGCGGGACGGCTCGCCATCCGGCGGTCGCGCGCACGCGGGTCCGGAGCGCGGCGTCGGCAGCGTCGAGCGAGTACGCGTAGGGTGGCGCCCCGCCGCTGAACTCGTCGAAGACCGTGTCGGGCGCGCTCGTCTCGCAGACCGCAAGCCGGGCGCCCTCGTCCAGGAGGTTACCGCTCGCGCGCAGCGCCCCGCCCACGCCGCCGTGGTGATCGCAGTCGGAGCCGAGGCACACGGTGCGACACGCCCGGGTGTTCGAGCCCGCGTCGAACACGCTGTTCTCGACCAGGACCTCGGCGAGCGTGCTGGCGCCGACCGCGTATCCCTCCCAGTCCTCGGCGACGACGTTGAACGAGTGGACCTTCGCGAACCGCACGCGCGGGGTCCGCTCCTGCACACCCGAGTAGAAGTTGTGGTGCAGGGTCACGTAGAGGTTCTCGTCCGCGTAGCCGGCGGCGGGATCCGAGGTGGCGCTGATCAGCATGGCCTTGGAGCCTCCGATGAAGCGGGACCACGACACGGTCACGCGCGTCCTCACTCCGTCCACGCCGTTGGTGACGTCCACCCCTCCGTCGCCCCAGCGCAGGAACGAGCAGTGGTCGACCCACACGTCGGTGGCCCCGTTGCGGATCTGGACGGCGTCGTCCTCGGCGACCTCGAACACGAGCCCGTGGATCACGATGTTGGTGGCGTCGGTGCCGACGACGCGGAGGCCCGCGCCCAGGGTGATCTCGGCGCCTCGTCCGTCGATCGTCGTGTCGGCGGGAACGGACCACGGCCGCGACGGCGTGATCGTGCCGGTCAGCCCGGCCTCGAAGGAGATCCACTTGGGCCCGGCGATGGCGAGCGCCTCCGTCAGGCTGCCGGGTCCGTCGGCGGCGGTGGTGGTCACGAAGACGCGCGGGCCGTCGCGACCGCCGGTCGGGCGGGCGAACCCGACGGCCTCGTCGAGCAGGTCGCGATAGTCCGACGCGGGGCACGCGCCGCAGTCGTCGGCGCAGTCGCCGCAGGTCTCGCCCGGGTCGCACGCGCCGTCGCCGCAGCGCGCCGGCTCGCCGCACACGCAGTAGTCGGAGATGTGCCCGGTGCCCTCGCAGGAGAGGGCCGGCAGGTCGGTGTTCGGCGCGCACGCGCCGTCGACGTCCTCGTACGCCGCCGCGCAGCCCAGGCCGACCGCGGCGCACACCGCCGCGCACCCGCTCGAGTCGGTGAACACGATCTCGCAGCGGCTCGCGGTGCCGTGACACAGCTCCCAGCCCTCGCGCTCGCTGACCGCCGAGCAGTCGGCCGGGCCCGCGTCCGCCGTGTCCCCCGCGTCGACGCCGTCGGACGCGTCGGCTCCAATGGCCGCGTCTCCGGGCGCAGCGTCCATCCTGGCGCCTCCGTCGACCCCTCCGTCGTCCCCTCCACAAGCCGCGAGGAGGAGCACCGCGATCGCGATTCGAGCGTGCATCGCCCCAGGGTGCCGCTCGCGCCGGCGCGGAGCCATCCCTCGAATCGGTCACCGTACCGCGAGCGGCTCCGGCCACGTGTACGACATCAGCAACAACATCGCAGACCCGACGTGCGCCGCGTCGTAGGCCGCCACGAGGGCTGGCGGTCGACGACGTCCGGAGCGCGGCTCACCGGGCGGAGCGAGCCGGCGTCCACAGGGGGGCGATGCAGAAGAGCAGACCGCCTTCGTCGAAGACGAGGTCGAACACGGCGTAGCCTCGGCCGATCGCGTCGGTCGCGGTGACGCCGAGGTCATCGAGATCGCGCGAGGCCTCGAACGCCGCCGCCTCCTGGCCGGACGCCCTGGCGCGCTGGACCGCCTCCAGCCCGGGGGCGAGGCGCTCGAACCCGGGGCCGGCCTCGAAGGTACCGACCACGTGGCTCGTCTCCAGCGGAAGGCACTTCGGGTCCACGACGACGCGCGCGATCAGCGCTCCGTCCGGCCAGACGACCCGCAGCGGACCGGTGCGGGGAGACCGGGCCACCGCCTCGCAGAGCCGCACGAAGAGCGGGTCGCTCGGAGCAGGCGAGCCCATGCCTTCGGCCTCCCAGACGCGGCGCGCGAAGGGCTCCACGCCTGGAGGCGGCGCGAGCGCGATGGCCCGCCGCGCCTCCGGCGGGAGACAGAACCCGAGCTCGACGCAGAGCTGGTCGAGCAGCGCCTCGACGACGCTCATTCGGCGCCGGAGCGGGCGACGTCGGCGACCGTGGTCCTCGGCGACCAGCGGGGCCCGACGAGCGCCGCGCGATCGGACGAGAGGCGAGCCGCGGCGGCGCTGGCGGCTTCGGCGTCCAGCGCGCGGAGGACGTGGAGGCCGAGGACACGAACGAACCACCGTCGATCCTCGATCATGGCGCCGGTGGCCTCGTCTCCCGGGGGCGGCTGCAGCGCCGCGATCGCCTCGGCGAAGCCAGCGAGCTGCTCGGGGGCGTACTCGCCGTCCCGGAGCGCGGCGAGGAAGCGCGGGAGCTCGCTCGCGTCCATCGAGCCGAGGACGATCGCGCCGACGCGCCAGTGGAGGCGCCACCCGAGGGGGTCGCCCTCGAGCGCGGCCCAGAGGCGCTCGCTCACCACCGGGCCGCCGAGCTCCGCGGCCCGGTCGAGGGCGTGGTCGCGGACGCCGAGCGGCTCCGCGTCGTCGAGCGCCAGCCCCACCACCGTCTCGGCGTGCCGCGGCTCGACGCAGCCCTCGAGCGCCCGCAGCGCGTAGGCCCGGCGGTCGGCCGCGTCGGTGATCGAGGTCCCGGCCGGCGCGGCGCGCGCGAGCTCGACGAGCCGGTCCGCGACCGACGGGACCGCGCAGAGGTGTTGCATCGACACGAGCAAGCCCTCGCGCACGATCGTCTCCCGGTTCAGCCGGGCCGCGGTCTGGATCCGGGCCTCGTCGACCTCTCCCCGCGCGCGCAGCGACTCGCGAACGCGGCCCTCCAGCCAGGTGAGGAACGCCGGCGACCGAAGCTCGTCCTCGGCGGCGCGCAGGCGCTCCGCGGCGCGGACGGCGAGGCCCTCGTCCTCGCGAGCGGCCAGCGCTTCGGCGGCGAGCGTCATCGCCGGCGCGCCCCGTCGCGGAGCCAGCAGATCCAGCAGCGCGCCCTCCGCGGGCGCTCCCAGGATCTCGACCGCCTCGCCGAACGAGGTCCCGCCCGCGCGCTGGCGGGCCGCGAGGTCCTCCGCGTACCACCCCATCACCACCTCGCTCAGGCGCGCGCGCGCGTCGGCGTCGACCCGCGGGTGGAGGCGCAGCGCGAGCTCCTTCGCCCGCACCTGCAAGCCGCCGCTCGTGTCCCCGTCCACCGCCAGGCGCTCCACCACCGGCTCGACCAGGCTGGCCGAGAGGGCGCCGTCCGCGTCCGGCTCGAGCGCGTCGGCGAGCAGCTCGAGCGGCGACACGTCTCCGCGCTCCAGGTCCAGCAGCGCGATCGCGGCGCCCCGCCGGAGCTCGAGCGGGTGGCGCTCGTCGCCCAGGGTCTCCGCCAGCCGCGCCGGCCCGTCGACGGTGCCCGGCCACACCCGGACGTGCTCGAGGGTCGGCAGACACCTCGAGGCCTCGGCCTGCCCGCAGCCGACCAGCAGCCACAACACCAGGCAGCCCATCCTCACATCACACCTGCGCTCAGCTGGAGGCTCTCGAAGATCTCGCCGGCCGCGACCGCGGCGCGGAGGACGTGCTCGAAGGGGACGTCGGGGTCGGCCGAGAGGATCACGGTGGCCGGGTTCGCGCCGTCCTCCACCGCCCGCCGCAGGCAGCGCTGCAGCGCCTCACGCTCGATGGCCGGAGAGCCGGCGGCGAAGGTGAGCTGGCGCGGCTCGCTCCGCGGCCCCTCGCATCCGGGCGCGAGCGCGCCGTCCGGCCCCGACACGACCGCGCCCCGTCCCACCAGCGTCACCGCGAGCGGCGGACGCAGCTCGGCGCCTCCCGCGGCGAGCGCGCGCTCCAGGGAAGGCAGCGCGAAGCGGCGCACGTGGAGCGCGTCGTCGCTCCGGACCATGAAGTCGAGGTCCATCGCCCCGGCCTGACCGAGCGTGTAGACGACCGCGGCGACCGTGCGGAACGGCGTGCGCGGCGCGATGGCCAGGGTCACCGCCTCGCCGCCGTCGAGGGCGGGCTCCGCTTGCAGGGCCGACAGCAGGCCCGGGAGCAGGAAGCCGCCCGCGGGCGCCTCGTCCTCCGGCACGCTCCCGTCCTCGCCGAGCGGGACGACCACCTCCGGGTCCGGCCGCGAAAGCAGCGCGCCGAGCTGCATTGGGTCGGTCTCGGCGAGGCGTCGCTCGAGCTCCTCGTCCGACCAGGACGCGACGCCCCCCTGCGCGCCGACGCCGATCCCCGCGCGGGTCACGCGGACCCCGAGCCCGCCCTCGGGCCGAGGCAGCCCCGCCGCCGCCTCGTCGCGCGTCACGTCCGGCCCACGCTCCCGGAGCTCGGCGGCCCGCGCTCGAAACGCCGCGCGCTCCTGCTCCGCGGTCGGCATCGGGCAAGGCCCGGGCTCGCTCGCGCCGCAGCCCCAGACGGCGAGCGCGCCGAGCAGCACGCAAAGTCCTCTTCCCATGCCGCTCAGATACCACGTGGAGCCCTCCCCCTTCAGCTGGCGCGGGCGACCGACGACGGGGGAGCGCCGTACTGGCGCTTGAAGTCGCGGCTGAACTGCGACGGGCTCGCGTAACCGACCGCGAAGGCGGCGGTGGTCACGGGCTCTCCAGCCACGATCATCGCGTTCGCGCGGTCGAGGCGGAGACGCTTCACGTACTGCATCGGGGAGAGCGTCGTGACCTGCTTGAACTTCGAGTGAAGCCCCGAGGTGCTCAGCCCGGCGGTCCGGGCGAGGGTCTCGATGTCGATGGGCTCGGTGAGGTGCATCTTGATGAACTCGATGGCGCGCGTGACCTGGTCGACGGCCCCCGCGCTCTGCAGCCGCGTCAGCAGGGCCCCCGCGCCCGGCCCGGTGAGGAGCCGGTAGTACACCTCGCGCTGCAAGCCCTCGGACAGGAAGCTCCACTCCAGGTCCACCGTCGCGGCGCGCACCAGCCGCACGAGCGAGGCCGCGAGGGGCTCGTCCACCGGGTGGGAGCCGAGCGGAGCGGGAGGCGTCGCGCCGTCGAGGTGAACGACGTCGCGCAGCTCCGCCGCGACCGTCGCCAGTCGGCCCATGTCGAGCGTGAGTACCAGGCTCAGCAGCGGGTGCGACGGCGACGCGTCGAGGATCTCGCTCTCCGCGGGGAGGTCCATGGCCGAGAGTAGGAAGCGCCCGTCCCCGTAGCGCTTCTCTTCGCCGCCGAACCGCACGCGCTTGGAGCCCTGAGCAACCAGGCACACCGCGCCCGGGTAGACGACCGCGGTCGGGCCCATCGGCGCCTCGATCCGGCCGAGCAGGAGCCCCGGGCGGATCTCGTCGAGCTCCCGACCGCTCGATGAAAGCCTCTCGTCTATGATCCGCCCCAGCTGGAGCAGCGCCGCCGCCGGATCGCTTCCGTCTCGCCCTGGCATGACCGAAGGGTAACCCGCCTGCTCTAGAAATTCAGACCCCTGGAGTTTTAGGCAAACACGATGGGCGATCGGGCAAGCGATGTCGGCGACGCGGCCGCAGGTTCTCGGAGCACTCGAACCGAGGAGAACGACATGCAGAACGACATCACCGCCGGCAAGAACCGAGTCCACTTCACGAGCCAGGGCCACGAGCTCGCCGGCGACCTCTACGTCCCGGCCGGCTTCGACCCCGGCCGCAGCTACCCCACCGTGGTGTACTCGGGTCCGTTCAACCAGGTGAAGGAGCAGACCGGCGCGGTGTACGGGGAGAAGCTCTCGGCGCTGGGCTACGTCGTCCTCGCCTTCGACCACCTGGGCTACGGCGACAGCGGCGGCGACGTCCGAAACTTCGAGAAGCCCGCCTGGAAGATGGAGGGCATCCGCGACGCAATCAGCTACCTCGGCACCCTGCCCTTCGTCGACCGCGGCCGGCTCTTCGGGCTCGGCGTCTGCGCGAGCGGCGGGTACCTGCCCGTCGTCGCCACGACCGACAAGCGGCTCAAGGCCATCGCGACGGTCAGCGGCATGATGAACAACACCGCGAGCTACTTCGGGGTGATGACGCGCGAACAGATCGTGCCTCTGCTCGAGATGGCCAACGCCGCGCGGCAGAAGGCGTACGAGACCGGGCAGCTCGACGACTACGACGCGCTGGGCATGGAGTCCGTCGACCCGGAGACGGCGCCGCAGGAAGTGGTCGAGGGCTACGACTTCTACATGACCGCGCGCGCGGGCGCCGAGACCTACCCCAACTACACGCACCGAGCGCCGACGACCCTGATGGAGGAGGCGCCGCTCGCGAACGCGACCGCCATCGCCCCGTTCCTCTACACGCCCTACCTCGGCATCTACGGCGAGACCGCGGGGACGGGCCCGCTCACCCGGATGTTCTTCGAGGCGGCGAGCGAGCCGAAGGAGCTGTACATGGTGGAGGGCGCCAGTCACGTCAGCCTCTACGACGTCGACGCGGACGTCGACCGCGCGGTGGCGAAGATGGACGGCTTCTTTCGCCAGCACTCCGCTTGACCGCCGTGTCCGAACAGAGGAGTCGACCCATGCACGTACTCATCGCCGGAGCTACCGGCTTCGTCGGCACGGGCGTCCTGGCGGAGTCGCTGCGCGCTCCCGAAGTGCACGCCGTGACCGTGCTCGGCCGCGCCCCCACCGGCGCGCAGCACCCCAAGCTGACCGAGCTCGTCGTGGAGGACATGGGCGACCTCTCGTCGGTCGCCGATCGGCTCACCGGCATCGACGCGTGCTTCTGGTGCGTCGGGGTCTCGTCCACCGGGATGGACGAGGCCACCTACACCCGGATCACGCACGCCTACACCCTGCACGCGGCGACCTTGCTCGCGGAGCGGAGCCCGGGCGTGCGCTTCTGCTTCGTCTCGGGCTCGGGCGCCGACGGGAGCGCGATGTGGGCCCGGGTGAAGAAGCGCACCGAGGACGACCTCCGCGCGCTCGGGCTCGGCGGCGTCACCGTCTTCCGCCCCGCCTACATCCGCGACCGCCACGGCGCCAAGGTGCGAGGCGCGCTCTACCGCACGGCCTACGTGGTCGGCACCGCGCTCTCCCCGGCCCTGCGCGTCCTCGGGGGCGCGACCTCCAACGCCGAGATCGGCCAGGCGATGATCGTGGCCGCGCGCGAGGGTCTGGATGGCGACATCCTCGACTCGAAGCAGATCAACCAGGTCGCCGCGCGAATGCACGCATGAACCCCGCCCCGCCGCCCCTCATCTCTTCGGTGACCGCCGCGTTCGGGGACGACGTCTTCGAGCCGGCGCTCTTCCACCGTCGCCGCTTCGCGCTCCGCTTCGACCTCGGCGGCGCCCTCGGCGTCGAGGGCTTCGTTCGTTCGTTCGACCGGGGGCGAGAGATCCTGACCTCTCTCTTCGCCGGTCGAGACGAGGTCGTGCTCGTCGTCTCGACCTACCGCGACCTGGCTCCCCTGCGCGGCGAGCTCGCCGACTGCGGCGTACGCCTCGGCGCCGCCGCCGAGACGTGGAGCCGCAGTGAGCCAGACGACCGGCGCCAGACGTTCGTCGCCGACCGAATCCCCGTCGCCGCGATCCCGATGGCGCTCTGGGCCGCCATCGCCGCCGAGATCGGCGTCCGCCCCCGCAGCTCCGGCAAGGTGTTCCTCGCCGCGCCAGAGCACGAGATGCTGGCCCACCCCTACGACGACCGCGGCATGGACGTGCTGGCGCCGCGAGACCACCTCGCGCAGCTCTACCGCGACCTGAGCCACCTGCTCCTCGACCACGAGCGCGCCCGAATGGACGCGGCCTTCGCCGGCTGAGCTCAGGACGACCGCGCTCGTCGCCACTCGCCGGAACGGAACGCCGCCGGGATGCCCTGCTCCAGCGGCCGTTCGAACCCGAGTCTCTCCAGCTCCTCGAACCAGAGGTCTCGCTTGGACTCGGGGAGCCGGCGCCCGCACCACGGGCAGTGTGAGATGTTCACCCGTACGGAGTCGGTGCGGATGAAGTACTCGTCGAAGCGGGGATCGTACGCGATGACCACGTCCGGGCAGTCGGCTGCGTGCTCGTGCTGGGCGCACGCGTGGGTCAGCTGGTGGGCCAGGTGGACGCACGGGAAGCTGGCGACGTCGTGCCCCCGCTTCGCCACCTCCTCGGCCATCGACCAGTCGGAGCAGCCGACGCACGCCAGGCGATGCCCCATCCACGCGTCCCACTGGGGATCGTCCCAGGTCCCACTCGGAAGGGGGTACGCGGTGAGCTCGGGATACAGCGCTCGGTACTCTCGACAGTCCATGTCCGATGCCCGCGTGCGGGAGCTCAGCGAGCGCCGCGCTTCGGCCGCGGCTCACGGCCACGCGAGCGCGCAGCGGCGTCTCGCGTGCGTTGGAGCTGCCGTTCCCGCCTCGAGGGCACGTGCTCGCGGGCGCGGAGCACGGCGCGGGTGGCGTCATAGAGCTCCGCCCAGCGGGGATCGGCCTTGAAGCGGATGCGCGCGGGGTCGATCTCGTCGAAGTGCGCGTCGGAGCAGTCGAAGCTGTCCTCGCACCGGAGCAGCGCGTCGCGGAGCGCAAGCAGACGCTTGGTGGGCCAGCCGGTCAGGTCGGCGATGGGCACGGGCGTGACGATCGAAGGCATGGGCGGCTCTCCGGTAACGTATACCTCTCGCGATGGCTCCGGTCGACGCCGTGCGCAGCTAAGCATGCACACGTTCGCACCACGACGGAGTATGCTCGGCGCATGAGAGCTCAGCTCGCCGCGTGGATCGCGCTCACGGTCGGTTGCGGAGCTTCGTCTCCATCGCCACCGACGACGCCCCGACCGCCGGCGCCCGAGCCGACGGTCGAAGCCGCCAACGAGGAGGTGGACGCCGCGCCGTACGTGGCGGCGGTGCTCGATGAGCTCGAGGAGCAGCTGCTCGTCCGTCCCTCGGTCCTCGGCGCGCGGGCGGCGACGTACGGCTCCGAGGTGCGCGTGGTGATGGTCATCGCGCACGACCGGGCCGACGTCGCTCGCGCCGGCGAGGAGGCGGCCGGTACGCTGGAGGAGACCGAGGCCCTCGCCGCGGAGGAAGAGGAGGAGTGTTTCGCCGCGGCCGACGCCCGGAACGCCGAGGCGTATGCGCTCTACGAAGAGGCGTCGGCGGCATACGAGGCCGACCCCTCGGAGCGAAACGAGCGGCGCGTCATGGAGGCCACGATGGACGTGGAGAGCGCCGAAGCCGAGACGGCCGACTGCGGCTCGTTTACGGGGTTTCCGGAGGGGACTGACTCGAGGTTGGTGTTCGCGGGCGGCGCGCGGGTCGACCCCACGACGATGGAGATCTTGGAAGAGCGCGAGCTGGAAGGCGCGCCTCTCCCGATCGAGGACGTGGAGGTCGCCCTCCGCGATCTCAACCAGGACGGCGTCCTGGAGTTCTCGGTGCTGTACCGAGCGACGCTCGAGTCACAGGAGACGAGCGGGGGATACCGCGAGGTCGAGTCGGCGGTCGCCAGGTTCCTGGTCTTCGACCAGGACGGCGAGCCGATGCTCGACGAGAACCCCTGGGAGGGCAGCGGCCAGGACCCGCCGACGCTGTATCGCGCCTTCTTCGAGGATGTCGACGGCGACGGACACGACGACCTGGTGCTCACCCACTGGATGCTCATCGACCGGGGCTGCACCGCGCACGAGGCGTCCCTGCCCGCGCGGTTCCAACACGCGCTCGCCGAGACGCCGAGCGAGCGGCTCGTCTACCAGGCCTGGTCTCCCGGGCCGGACAACGCGGTCGGGCACGAGTGCGAGGAGGTCCTGGACGATCGCGCGGTGCGGCGGTTCGATCCGTCCGAGCGGCGGTACGTCTCGCACCACGAAGAGTGACGCGGACGGTTGGCCCCTCGCAGAGAGGACGACAGTGGACACGCAGCCCCCCTGGAGACTGGCGAAGGTCGATCTCGACGATCCCGACCAGCGGCGCCTCGTCCGGCTCGGCCGGGACGCCCTGCAGGCGCGTGGCGTCGGGCACTCCGACTTCGACGACGCGGACGTACGGATCGGCGGCGACCTGGTCTATCTCCCGTGTGGCTACATCGGCAGCGTCGGAGCTCTCTTCGTACCGTCGCGCTCCGAGCTCATCGAGCTCGGCTCCCACGTCGGCCTCGAAGACTTCCTCTGGGCGCACCATCGCGGCGTCGACCTGGCGGGAGCGACGAAGTGGGACCGCTCGACCACCCTCACCGTGTCTGCCGTCAGAGACGCCGACCTGGCCGTGGATCACTTGAAGGCGATCCTTCGCCGGCCCACGCCCGCGGAGCTGAGCGAGACGCTCGCGAGCCTCCCCGCCGTCTTCGAAGGGCTGGACCTCTACTTCGCGATCCGGGCGCTGCGGTCGCTCGAGGAGTCCGGCGCCTGTGACTTCGAGATCGGCGGCGCGGGCGAGCGGGTGGGACCGGACGTGGTCCGCTTCTACTCGGCGACCGGCGAGTACGGTGAGCTGTCGAACTTCGCGCGCTACCCGATCGTGATCCGGGGGCAGCGATGGAAGACCGTGGAGCACTACTTCCAGGCCCAGAAGTTCGAGGACCCGAAGGACCGCGAGGCGGTGCGCGCCGCCAAGACGGCGATGCTGGCCGCGCGATTGGGCCGCGACCGGCGACGGAAGCTGCGGCGAGACTGGGAGTCCGCGAAGGTCGCCGTGATGCGCGAGGCGGTCGCCGCGAAGTTCCGGCAGCACGAGGCCCTGGGGGCCATGTTGCTCGCGACCGGCACGGCCAAGCTCGTCGAGCACACGGAGAACGACTCCTACTGGGGCGACGGCGGCGACGGCACCGGGAAGAACATGCTCGGGCAGATCCTGATGGACCTGCGCGCCGAGCTGGCGAGGGAGTAGGGGCGCCGACGTCGTCCTGCTGGGTCGGTCGGAGGCGAAGGGCCGCGTGGTGGTCGACGCGATCGCCGGGAGCCCGGGAGGGAGGATCACGTTCGAGCGCTGCGACCTCGCGTCGATGCGGAGCGTCCGGGACTGCGCGGCGCGAGTCCTCGCCGCGCACGACCACATCGACATCCTCGTCCACTGCGCGGGGGCGAACTTCCAGCGGCGCACGGTCACCGCCGAGGGCTTCGAGACGCACTGGGCGGTGAACTACCTCGCGCCGTATCTCCTGACCCGGCTCCTGCTGCCGAGCCTGCGTCGCGCCGCGCCCGCCCGCATCGTGAACCTCTCGTCCGAGACCGAGGCGCTGGGTCACATCCACTTCGACGACCTCCAGCTCGAGCAGGGATGGAGCACCGCGAGCGCCTACGCGCAGGCCAAGCTCGCCCTCAACATGCTCACCATCGAGCTCGCGAAGGAGCTGAAGGGGACCGGCGTGACCGTGAACGCGCTGAACCCCGGCCTCATCCAGTCGAATCTCCTGCGTGAGCTCGAGGGCATCCAGGGGCTGTTCCGCTGTGTCATGCGCGTGATCGCCTCGCCGCCCGAGGTCGGCGCCGACCGCATCGCGCGGCTGGCCGTGTCGTCGCGATACGAGAAGGTGACCGGCAAGTTCGTCTCGGAGGACACCATCACCCAGCCGAACCCCGAGGCCCTCGACGCCTCGATCCGCCAGCGCCTGATGTCGGTCACCGAGTCCGCCCTCGCGCCGTGGACGGCCCCGCTTCACGCGCAGGCCGCCGAGGTCGTCTCCTGATGGCCTTCGTCGAGCACAGCGTCGCCTGGGCGCGGGGCGAGCTCCTCGACGGCGTCGTCATGGGCGCGGTCGGCGCGGCGCTGGTCGTCGGCGGCCTCCTCTGCTGGAAGCTCGGGGACATGCAGCTCACTCGGGCGCTCCCGGTGCCCCTCGTCCTGGCGGGGCTGGTCTTCTTCGCCGGCGGCGTGTCCGCCTACGTGAGCAACACGGCGCGCGTCGAGCAGTTCCAGGCCGACCACCGCGCGGACCCCGACGCCTTCGTGCGGGCCGAGAAGGCGCGCGTCGAGGGCTTCGCGTCCCTCTACGTGGGAACGCAGATCGCCGCGCCCATCCTCTTCGCGATCGCGTCGATCCTCTTCTGGTCGACGACCGCTCCCCTGCCCCGCGCCGTCGCCATCGTCCTCTGCCTGGTCGGGATCGGCGCCTTCGTCATCGACGGCTACTCGAAGGAGCGAGCCGACATCTACTACGAGAGGATCACGGCAGAGATGGGCGCCGGCGCCCCGAGCGAGGAACCCGCGCCATGAGCGAACCGACCATCGAGGAGCGCATCCACGCCGCCGCGCTCGAGCTCTTCAACGAGCGCGGCTACGGCGCGGCCACGGTGGACGAGATCGCCCGCAAGGCCGGCGTCGGGGTGGGCACGCTCTACCGGCGCTGGCCCGACAAGCCGGCCCTCGCGAACGACCTCTACACGCTCGTGCTCGACCGGGCGACGGAGTACCGCGAGCGGAGCCGCCCCGGCCGGAGCCGCAAGTCACGCTTCGAGGCCCTGGTGCGCTCGTTCATCGACTTCGCGAACGACGAGCCGCAGATGCTCCTCTTCCTCGTCGGCCAACCCCACCACGCGTACCTCGACGCGACCAACCGCCGTCGACAGGACGCCAAGGACGGCGAGGTCCTCGAGCTCGTCGCCGACCTCGAGCTCACCGCCACCCCCGAGCTCGCCTCCTGCATGACGCTCGGCACCATCGCTCACTGTGTTCGCGCCGGCGTCCCCATCGACGGCGCCGACCTCTGCCGGCGTCTCTGGCGAGCCCTGGCACGCTAGCGATGCTCACGCGGCACGGGCCGCGAAGAGCTGCTGCCGCTCCGGCCGTGTGAGCTCGGGCGCCCCGCGTGACCCGGTGGGGGCCGCGCTCAGCGACGAGGCCGAGCGCTTCGTCTCTCGGAACACCGGGTGGGCTCGTGCGAGCCTCGAGCGCCGACGTGGAAGGTGTAGGCCGCCCAGCGGCTCTCCCAGTCGACCTCGTCGCAGTTCTGCTCGCAGCGGCGCATGTTGACCGACCGCAGGAGCCACTCGCCCTCGTTGTCCAAGCGAAGTCGGGCGCGGCCGCGAGCGTCGGTCCGCATGTGCGTGGAGCGCGGCCGGCCCTCGACGAGCGTCATCGCCTCCAGGGGATGATCTGCGAGCGCGCGACCATCGCGCCGGAGCTCGACCTCCATCACCTGTCCCTCGGCAAGGCGCGCCGGGTCGATGAGCGGGACCACCTCGAGCGGCTGACCCATCGCGCGGCATCCCGCGGAGTCGAAGCGGTCGCCCACCTGTACGAACGTCTTGATGTGCCGCGTGTACCGTTCGCGACCTGGACGCTGCGACTCGTCTCGACGCGCGCGTTCGCGCACCACCCCGGCGAGCCTTTCGTGCTCGAGGTAGTGCTCGAAGCGGTCCGCTGGCAGCTCGATGCTCACAGCCGGCCGGTCGAGGACGAGGGTGTGCCCGCCCGGATGATCGAGCGCGACGGTTGCGAAGGGGGGATCTGCATCGACCCGCCCCGCAAGTAGGTCGTGAGCGCCCGAAGCGTCGACTCGGTCGAAGCGGTCCGCGCGCTCGACCTGGAAGCCACGCTGCTCTTCGAAGGCGAGATGATCCCCGACCCAGAGCTCGAGCCGGACCTCTCCCGGCGCCGGCAGATGTCCCGGCCGTGGCCAGAGGATGAAGTCGTGCGCGAGAGCCGCGCTGCAGGGCGCGAGGACCGACACGACGGCGAGGAGGAGGCGCGGCGAGGTCATCATGGAAGTATGCGCGCGATGGGTTCGCCGTCACGACGAACCTCTCGGAGCCTCGATGGAGCACGACCCCATCGTCAGTCCCAGGCGCCGTCGAAGTCGACCCAGACCAGCTGGTGCTCCTCGAGTCGTCCGGCCCGGAGCATCTCCTGCTCGATCGCCAGGTGCTGAACGACGAGCGCCTCGGGGTCCACGGGCACCGTGATCAGCCGTTCCCACTCGCGGCCGGGAGTCGGGTCGCCTCCGGTCGTGGAGCGGTCATGGCCCAGCAAGCCCAGGAGGCCACCGCCCGACGCGATGAGCACCTCCCTGTGCTTCTCCATCGTGTCCCAGTCGTCGTCGTCGATGCCCACCAGCTCCGCGAAGGGGCTCGCGCCGCACTCCGGGATGGTGAGGGCCTCGCGCAGCTCGACGAGGCGCGGGTCGAGCCTCGCGTTGTCGGCGCTCGTCGCCGCGTGCGGGCTGCGCTGCAGCTCGGTGCCGCTCTCGAAGTACCGCAGACAGATGCTCGAGCTGCCCGTTTCTTCCCATTCGTGGTGCGAGAAGACGGAGAGCAAGCCGGCGCGCGGGAGCCCACGTGCGGCCGGGCTCGAGGCCAGCTCGGCCAGGTTGATCTGGGCGATGAACCGACAGCGGCTGTCCAGCGGGAGGTCCAGGTTCGGCTCCCAGCGTCGACAGTCGGCCAAGGTCGGCCATCGGGTGTCGGCAGGCAGGTCGGGGTCCCCCCAGAGCCGTGAGGCGCCGACCGCCCCGTCGCCGTCGACAGGAGGGCCGATGAGCAGCTCCAGCGCTGGCCTCGCCAGCTCCATCCACCGTCCCAGGTGGGCGTGCAGGCCGAGAACGCAGCCCTTCCGGACCAGCTGTACGCCGAGCAGCCTGCTCCATCCCAGATGCTCGGATCCGAGCTCCGACAGACCCGCCTCGACGGCGTCCAGGTCGAGCGCACCGAGGCGGGTGCCGCGTATCACCGTTGCGCGCGCCGGACCGCCCGCCGACTCCAACCAGTCCGCGTAGCGGTCCCGCGGCCCGTCGGCGCCGGGCGCGGCCAGGACCGCGGCGATCCACTGCTGCTCGGCGGTCCCGTAGAACATCGCTCGACGCTAGTCCGGCCCACGGCAGACACACAACCTCACGGCCTGGCGGAGCGCCGTGGCGTTCGACCCCGAGGCCGCTCTCGGGGCTCGGCTATGATGCGCCCTGCGTGGCCTCCTCGAAGCCAGATGCTCGGTAGCCCAGAGATGACGAGATCGAAAGAGAAGCGACGGCGAGCCGAGCTGCTCGCGGACCGCGACAGAGCAGCTCGGGAGGCGCGCTGGAACCCGCCTCTCCCGCCAGATGAGTTGCGGCGGTTCCGCGAGACCACCGAAGCACTCTTCACGGAATACGAGAGGCACTCGCGCCCGGCGGCGGGCGCTCGGGTCGCGCGGGAGACGGGCACTCGCTCGACGGCGGGCGGCCCGGTGCTGTGGCCACTCGGGGAAGCGTGGCCCACGTCCACCACGGGGAAGCCGCTCACACCGGTTCTCGAGCTGTTCGTCGACGAGCTACCCGTGGTGCCGGATGCGCTCGTCGGGACGCGGGTGCTCCAGGTGTTCCTGGAGCTGGAGCCGCCGAGACCGCCGCCGGCGGATGGCTACTTCACGCAGCGCAGCTACGAGCATCGCGGAGCGCATCGCGTGGTCACCCGCTCGGAGCCGACCGGCGAACCGCGTTTCGAGGGGATCCCGGGTGAACGGCCCACGCGTCTCGAATGGAGCCGAGTGTCGACCTACCCGACGGGGGAGGACGCTCACGCGTTGATCTCCCGGGAGCTCCGCCGAGCCTTCGATGAGTTTCCTAGCGCCTCGGCCCTGCTCGGCGACCGCGTGGGGTCCGGGCTGTTCCCCCACGTCGGCGGGTGGCCACACTGGCTGGACGATGGGGGCTTCGTGGGCGAGTTCGTGATGCAGCTCGACGGAGAGCTCCTCGGGCTGAACCTCGGCACCGACGGGCAACTCTACTTCGGAGTGCACCGCGGGGAGTGGGAGATGCTGTGGGCGGTCGGGTGAGTGGCGCTCGCCGGCCCGAGAGCCGTGATCGCAAGAACCAAAGCCATTACCCGCGGCTACGAGCCTGCGCGCGCTCGAGCGCGGCCTCCACGCGAGGATCGCTCAGGTGTCGAAGCGACTCGCGGAGGTCATGCACGCCCGCCTCGTAATCTCCGGCGCGCAGCCGATGCACGCCGCGGGCATGGAGCGTTCGCGCGGCGTCTCGGGCATCGACTCGCTCGCGGAGGTTCCCACCGTCCAGGAACGGGTCCTCGTGCGCCTCGAGGATCGCGGCGACGGCCCGGTCGTGCAGGCCGGCAGCGACGTCGCCCTCCTCGAAGAGCGCGGCGGTCGTCAGGTAGCGAGGATAGGGATCGATCGCGCAGGCGCGCGAGACGTCGGAGCGCGCTGCGTCCTTTCGTCCCTCGGCCCACGCCACACAAGCCCTGTGGTGGTACGCGGCTGCCAACACGAAGTCCGCCGGCGGCGGCTCGTAGTCGATGGCCGGCTCGCTGCTCCCGACACGGGCGAACAGCGCCTCACCCAGCTCGATCACGCGGTCGAGGTCCGGGCGAGGCGGATCGAATCGCTGCCACTCCGCGAGGGCGCGCGCCCGGGCTTCGCCGAGGGCGCGGTTCGAGCACTCGGCGGCGAAGCGCGCCGCGAGCTCTCCGACCCGGGTGCCTTCCCATTCACGGGGAAGCTCGACGCGGGGCTCCATCGCGGCCCGGCGGCGACGGTACCACTCCCAGACCCCCGCCATGAACAGCTCGGGACCTGCGCCTTCGACCGCCCATCGGCGCCAGTAGAGCGCGGGCGCAGGCGCGGGGAGGCGGACTCCGCTCGACCCGAGCCAGGCGCGGCGTGGATCGACCTCCACCCGTGCCGCCAGCGCGAGGCCGACGACTTCGAGCAGGTCGAGCGCGGCGTCGGCGAGCTCGGCGGTGCCGCTCGCGGGCGTCGGGTCGTCGGCTTCGTACGGGATGCACACCGGGTGAGTGCAGAGCGCGAGCACCAGCCGCGCGTCCCCGAGCGCGTGGGCGCGCGTGAGCATCTCCTCGAGAGCGACACGGTCGAGCAGCCCCGCGTCGCCCTGGACGACCTCGACGAGCCCCCCCTCCTCGCGATCCTCCGCGAGGACCGGAGATCCCAACCCGGCGCGGACCACCACGAAGCGGCCCGAGACGAGCACGTCGCCCTTACTCGGCAAGGGCACGACGCCGACGATGAATCGCGACGGTCCCCAGACCGACCAGCCCCAAGCCCGCCAGGACCAGCAGCATGGAGCGGGCGGGCGGCGGATCCTCCGGCATGGGCAGCGGCGTATCCTCCCACGACGGGCGAGCCGGCCCAGGGGGGAGGATGTCAGCCTCTGCCACCTGAGCGGTCAGCAGCAGGGTGAGCCCGACGATCATGCCGAGAAGAGCGCGCAGCATGATGATGGTGGTAGCACGGATGGCTCAGACGAAGATGGAGGTCGCGGCGTAGCCTTCGGGCTCTCCTTCCGGTACAGCCGGTTCGATGAGCAAGTGGCCCCGAGATCGAAAGACCGACTTCGTGCAGCTCTTCGAGCGCCTGTACGAACGGCGGCCCGTGGGTGTGGCGGAGACCGCGTTGGCCGACGCCGAGCGTCGGCTCGGGGTCGCGATTCCAGCACCCCTTCGAGCGTTCCATCTCGCCTGCGGCGCAGAGCCGTGCGTCATGGCCGCGCACAACCGGTTCTACGGTCCGGCCGGGCTCAGGTACTCGGAGGGACGCATCCTCTTCTGCGAGGAGAACCAGGGCGCATGCGTCTGGGGTTGCCGCCCCGAGGAAGGCGCGGATGCCGAGGTGGGCAACGTACTCGGCGAGGACACCCTCGAATGGCACTCGGAGGAGGTGTGGCTCAGCCAGTTCCTCGAGATTCTGCTCTACCTCCAGACCGCGTGGGGCGGCTTCGAGCATGCCGGTGACCTACAGGACCCCGAGCCCGTGATGCCGCGGATCGAAGCCAGCTGGGAGCGAGTCGTCGATCACCAGGATCTCACGATCTACCGGCGCGGTGACGCGCTCATCAGCGCGCTCGACGGTCAGCCGTTCCTGACGGGCGCCGCCAGGACGAGCGAGGGCTTCGTCCGGCACCTGGGGGAGCTCCGCTTCAACGAGATGTAGGGGAGGCCCGGAGCGAGCCTTCGGGATCAAACGCAAGCGCCCCTGGCGGTGCCAGAGGCGCTCGAGCTCAGAACGAGTAGCGTCCCCAGCGGGATTCGAACCCGCGTCGCCGGCGTGAAAGGCCGGTATCCTGGGCCTCTAGATGATGGGGACAGGAGAAGGTTATCAGGGGGCCAGTGGGCCGTGCAGGGCTCGAACCTGCGACCGATGGGTTAAAAGCCCACTGCTCTGCCAACTGAGCTAACGGCCCCTCTCGAAAAGAGATTCGGCCGTTTAGCAATCGGCCCCCGACCCGTCAAGATGCTCTCGGAGCACACCGCGCTCCATCCGCTCGCACGGTGGCGCAGCGTGACCACGGGACCGTAACCGTCGATACACACCCGGGCACCGAAGTCGTGGTGGCCAGTGCATCAGCCACTCCGTCCGCAGCGGTGTGCCACCGCCGTCACGTCACCTGATGGTGACAGACTCCCGGAACGCCCCGTAGGTTCTACGACTGTGGGCAGAACTTCTTTAGACGCGGCGCGTCATTAACCCCACGAATCAGGGGTGCTGCGTGCCACGGCTTCGCGGGGCAATCCCGCAGCCCGTGGCATTCGCCCCCAGGCTCGGTGCAACGGATCGGGACGTCAGAGCCACCAGCGAGTGTGGCACTTCGATTGCAAAGCGGAAACGCCGTGGAGGCCGTGATGGGCAGCACCAAGAAGACGGCAGTGTTGGTCGCCGAGCGAGGCGGCGAGTGGAGCGAGTGGGTCGAGCCGCTCCGTGACGAAGTGGACGACATCGCGATCGTCCTGCAGCGCTCGGGCGAGACGCCGTCCGAGCTGGCCACCCGGGTGCGCGAGCGCGTGGGTGAGCTCCAGCTCGAGGGCGAGCTCGTGGCGGCCGCGCTGGTCGGTGGCGATCGTTGGGATCCTGACACGCTCAGCGCGCGGTCTCTGATGATCCGCGCCATCGTGTCCCAGATGGTGCCCTCCAGCCGGGGACGCCTCTTCCTGGACGGCGGGGAGCGCGTCGGCCGGGGTCGTCACGCGATGCAGGCGCTCGCGGCCGTGGTCGAGGACCAGGTCGGCGGCGGCGTCTCGGTGATGACGCGTCGGCCGGCGGTGCAGCCGGCGATGGCTCCCGCCGCGCGCGCAGCCTGATCTCCATCCACCTCCACACGGACGAGGGCGGACGCTTCGGCGCCGCCCTCTTCTCGTTCCGTCACCTCGGTCTTTTTCGCGGCCAAACCCCTGCTATCCTGGGACCGTGTCCTCCCCGACGCTCATGGGTGAGCTCGTGACGCTGGCGCTCGCATACGACGAGCCCTGGAGCGTGCCCGTGCCCGTGAGGTACGCCGAGGGCGTGAGCTACCTGCACGCGCAGTCGGCGTGGATGGACGGGCTCGAGGCGGAGCGCCGCCGGGTGCTGAAGGCGCTGTGGACGCCGCGCGAGGACGGCGATCTCTCGCCGAAGCATCTCTACGGGCTGCTGCACGAGACGCTGGAGCGCGCCGGCCAGCTCGAGGCCGAGGTAGAGCAGGCGACGGATCCGCTCGAGCGGCTGAACCGACTCGGCCGGCTCGAGGTCACCTCGCGGTTCACCCGCCACCTCACCCACGTCGCCGCGCACACCCGCGCGGAGGCGCCGCCGCGACCGTCGGCGACACTCTGATCGGCAGGGGGTTGCCAGGCTGCGCGCGGTACCCACAACTGGGTCGCCGTGAGCGAGCGCCCTCCCCTGCACCTCTACACCGCGTCGACGATGAACGGGTGGAAGCCTCTCCTCTTCCTCGAGGAGGCGGGGCTCGACTACGAGCTGACCCACATCGACTTCGGCGCGCGCGAGCAGAAGGCCGACTGGTACCTGCGCCTCAACCCGAACGGGCGCATCCCCACCCTCGTCGATCGCGAGGCCGGCGACTTCGTGGTGTTCGAGTCGGGCGCGATCCTCTGGTACCTCGCCGAGAAGACCGGGCGCTTCCTGCCCGAGGGGCCGCTCGCCCGCTCCGAGGCGCTGCAGTGGCTGATGTTCCAGATGAGCGGCGTGGGCCCGATGATGGGGCAGGCGATGTACTTCCAGCGCATCGCCGCGCCGAACGGCCACGTCGACGAGTTCGCGATCCGTCGGTACGTCGACGAGTCCCGGCGGCTGCTCGAGGTGGTCGACCGGCGGCTCCAGGGCCGCGAGTGGCTGGTCGGCGACGCCTACTCCATCGTCGACATGGCCATGTATCCCTACGCGCGCTCTCACCCGTGGGCGAAGGTGGACGTCGACGGGCTCGACGCGCTGAAGACGTGGCTCGACCGCCTCGACGCCCGCCCCGCGGTGCAGCGAGCGGTGCAGAAGCCGAGACCCGTGCCCGCGTTCTTCGGGCTCGCGGACGAAGAGACCGAGCTCGACGGCAACGCCGGGCGGTTCCGCCACGACGTGAAGGAGCAGAGATGAAGACGATCACGCTGAACGATGGCAACGCGCTGCCGGCCTTCGGGCTCGGGACCTGGAAGTCGAAGCCGGGCGAGGTGAAGGCCGCGGTGATCGAGGCGGTGAAGGCCGGCTACCGGCACGTGGACTGCGCCTGGATCTACGGCAACGAGAGCGAGGTGGGCGACGCGCTGAGCGAGCTCTTCGAGGGCGGCGTGGTGACGCGCGACGAGCTCTGGATCACCTCGAAGCTCTGGAACGACCGGCACCGGGCCGAGCACGTCGAGAGCGGCATCCGCGAGACGCTCGCCAACCTGAAGCTCGACCGACTCGACCTCTACCTGATCCACTGGCCGGTCGCGCTGAAGCACGGCGTGGTGTTTCCGGAGAGCGCGAGCGACCTGGTGAGCCTCGACGACGTGCCCATCGCCGAGACCTGGGGCGCGATGGAGAAGCTCGTGGACGCGGGGCTCACCCGCTCGATCGGCGTGTCGAACTTCAGCGTGAACCGGCTGCGCCGGGTCAGCGAGGGCGCGCGCATCCAGCCGGCCGTCAACCAGATCGAGCTGCACCCGTATCTCCAGCAGCGCGAGATGCTCGACTGGTGCCGCGAGGCCGGCGTGGCGCTCACGGCCTACTCGCCGCTCGGCTCGCGCGACCGCGCGTCGGCGCTCAAGGCCGAGGACGAGCCGGTGCTGCTCGAGGACGAGGCCATCGGCGCCATCGCGAAGAAGCACGACGCCAGCCCGGCTCAGGTGCTGATCGCGTGGGCCCTCGAGCGCGGCACCTCGGTGATCCCGAAGTCGGTGAGCCCGACCCGCATCCGCGAGAACCTCGCGGCCACCGAGCTGTCGCTCGACGCCGAGGACATGGAGCGGATCGGCGCCCTCGATCGCCACCGGCGCTACGTCGACGGCCGCTTCTGGGCGAAGGAGGGCGGCCCCTACACGCTCGAGAGCCTCTGGGACGAGTGAGCACGACGCGGTTGCGTCACCGGGTCGTTCTCCGCTACACGCGCTGCATGAAGACGCGCTGTGTCGCCCTCGTGGGCGTCTGTCTGCTGAGCCTCCTCGCCGCCTGCGGCGTCGACCCCGCCGGGGACTGCAACAGCCGGTGCGAGACGCGGCGCACGAGCCGCTGCCTCGGCTTCCGGGGCGAGGAGGACTGCGCCGAGGTCTGCGCGGGCGTGGAGACCGAGTACGCGGTGAACCGCGACGCGGCGCTCGACATCGGCTGCGAGGCGGAGTTCGACGCGCTCTACGCGTGCAGCGCCGCCATCCCCGCGTGCGACTCGAGCGCCGGGGAGTGCGCCGCCGAGCAGGGCGCGTACGGCACGTGTCAGCGCACGGTGTGCGAGCGCATGCCGACGCGCGAGGAGTGCATCGTCGAGGAGTGACCGGCCGCGAGGGCCTCGAGCGTGCGCACCGCCGCCTCGACGCCTCGCTCCTCGCGGAGCGCCGCCCGGGTCTCTGCGAGGCGCGCCCGGATGGACGGCGACGCGATCGTCCGATGGATCGCCGACGCCAGGCTGTCCGCCGAGAAGTCGAGGCCGATCGGCGCGTGCGCGAGGCCACGCTCGCGCAGGAGCGCGGCCCAGAAGCGCTGATCGTAGCCGTGCGGCGCGAGCACCGAGGGAGCGCCCGCCCGGAGCGAGGCCATCACCGTGCCGACGCCGCCGTGGTGCACGGTCGCCGCGACCCGCGGGAAGAGCCAGCGGTGGTCGACGGCGTCGACCACGCGCACGTGCGGCGCCCGGATCGCCGCGAGGCCGCCCCACCCCGTCACCAGCACCCCGCGCCGGCCGATCCGGCGCAGCGCCTCGACCGCGCGCTCCGAGGCCCGCGCCGCGTCCGAGGGCGGCATGCTGCCGAAGCCGACGTGCACGGGCGGCGGGCCCTCCTCGAGGAAGCGCGCCAGCGCGGCGTCCGGCGGCTGCACCGGATCGGAGCGCTCGAACGCGCCGGTCTGCACGACGTCGTCGGGCCAGTCGACGGGGCGCGGGACGAGCGCGGGCGAGACCGCGACCAGCCGGGCCGAGGGGCGCGCGGGGAGCGGGATCGCGCCGACCGTGAGCGCGCGCTTCACCGCGTCCTCGAGGGCGTAGGTGGCGCGGTTGTAGGCGGGGTGCACGGAGGTGCGGCCCCGCGCGAAGAGCGGGTGCACGTGCGCGCCGGTGGGCACGCCGGGCACGAAGCCGAGCGCGACGGAGACGGCGCCGGCGGCGCGCGCGGCCCGGGCGGCCGGGAACGCGAGCCCGGTATACACGACCACGTCGGCGCCGCGCGCGGCCTCCGACAGGCGCGCGAGGTGACGCGGCAGCGCGCGGCGATAGGCGGCCCAGAACAACGCACGCGACATGAGGCCGAACCGAGGGACGAGCCGGGGCGCGCGCTGGAACGCGCCGGGCAGGTCGCCGAGCGAGAGGAAGGGCACGTCGTGGGCGAGGCTGAGCGGCCGGAAGGGCTCGAGCGCCGCCAGCCGGACCGACCAGCCGGCGCGGCGGAGCCCGCACGCGAGCGCCACGCAGGGCTCGACGTCCCCGCGCGAGCCCACCGCGACGAGGTGCGCGCGCTTCATCGCGGCCACACGCTCCGGGCCGCGTGGGTCAGGGCGCTCGCGGCGAAGGTGCCGAGGAGCTTGGGCCGGGTGTAGGCGTAGATGCGCACGTGCAGCGGGCTGGTGCGGGAGCGCCCCTCGTAGACCAGCTCGGGGTCGAGGATCCGGTACCAGCGATCGAGCGGGTTGTCGTAGCCGGAGCCGAGGATGAAGCGGCGCCGACGCGCGAGGCACTCGGCGATGATGCGAGGCCACACCACGCTGGCGAAGAGCGCGTGCGGCAGGCTCGGGTCGCGCCAGATCAGGTTCAGCTCGCAGGCGCTCCGGGCCCGCGGCTGCCACGGCGCGCGGGCGTCCGGCGGCACGACGTCGAGGAGCACCAGCTCGGGCCCGTCGTTCACGACGAAGCCGCCCACGAGCCGGCCCTCGCGGTGAATGCCGACGACGCGATCACAGCGCGCGATCCGCTCGCCGCCCGCGCTCAGCGCGAGCGCGCCTCCCGAGCGGCGCGCGAGCTGCGCGCAGAACCCCTGCATGAAGGCCTCCCGCTCGGCCGCGGTCCGCAACGCACGGAACTGGATCAAGGCCCCTCCCTCCGCGCGTGAGGGTGCGACGAGGGCGCGGGCGGCGCCATTTCACCGGATTGCAAGAGCCTGAAATGGTCAGCCGCCGGCGGCTCCCGCACGCTCACCCGGTGCCCCCCTCAGACCAGCTCGATGTCGAGCAGCCCGGTGCCGATGCGGATCTGATGGGCGTCGAGCCGCCGCTCGACCAGCTCCGCCGGATCCTCGACGCCGACGCAGGCGATCTGCTTGCGCGCCCGGAAGACGTGCAGGTTCACGTGCTCGGGCTCGGCGCGGAGCCGCCGCGCGATCTCCTCGACGTGGATCCACCCGCAGCCCTCGGGCGGCAGGCCACGCTCGAGATCGGCGATGCGCTCCCGGGCCAGGGTGAGGAGCAGGTAGTGATGCGCGCGCGAGCGCAGGTCGTGGGTCTCGCCGCGCAGGGCGGCGACGAGCTGCACGTGCTCCTCGTCGCGCGAGACCCGGAAGCGGAGCGCGACCTCGACGAGGCGGGGGCCGGCGCGCTGATGATCGGCGGTCGCCGTCGGCGAGACCCACTGGGGCACCCGGAGCGAGAAGGCGCGGCCCCCGGCCTGCACCACGAGCCCGTCGCGCACGCCCCTGCGCTCACCGCCGCGCTCGAGCACGAAGCCCTCGCGCGGATCGAGGAAGAGCGTGACCTCGGGCGCGTCGGCGTGCGGGAGCGCGAGCAGGCCTTCGGCCATCGGCAGCGGCGCGCCGCCGTCCTCGGGCACGGCGAGCAGCGTGGGCGGGTCGACGTCGCCCACCCGCCACTCCGCCTCTCGCTGTCCGAAGGCCACGCGGTCTCCGCGCGAGAGCCGGCGGGGCGACCCGGCCGACAGCTGCTCGCCGTTCACGAAGGTGCCGTTGCGGCTCGCGAGGTCCTTGATCCACCAGGCCTCGCCGTCCCAGTAGAGCCGCGCGTGCTGCCCCGAGACCCAGCTCTCGTCGAGCACGAGCGCGCAGCGGCTCGACCGACCGACCAGGAGGCTCGCGTCGACCACCTCCCGCTGACTCTGTCCGCGGCGAAGGATCATGCTCAGAACTCGTCTTCGCGGACCGTGCCGACCCGGGGCCGCGTGACCTCGACCACCGACGGCTCGGCCGGCTGCGTGGGAGCTGGTGCGGCGGACGCAGGCGCCGCGGACGCAGGCGGATCGGCGGGCTGCGGATCGGGCGCGCGCCGGGCGACGCCTCGACGGGTCGCGCGCGGGGCGCTCGGGCTCGGCGACGCCGGGAGAGCGAGCACCACCGGCGCGGCGCCCTCCCCGCTCACCTCGGCCGTCTCCCGGACGAGCACCCGATCGCCGCGCCGGGCCTCGAGCACGTGGCGGCCGGCCGGGAGGCGCAGCGATCGCGGCGCGCCCTCCTCCAGGGTGCCGTGCGCGGCGCCGTCCACCCAGAGCTCCGCCTCGCCGCCTTCGGCGCGCACCTCGAGCGGGGGCGGCTCCGCGGCCGGCTCGGCTTCGGGCTCCGGCGCCTCGTCGGCCACGACCTCGGGAGGCGGCGCGGCGGCCTCGGGCGCGGGATCGGCGGCGGCCTCCCGGGGCCCGTCGAGCAGGCCCGCGCTCAGCGCGAGGCCGCCGAGGAGGAGGAGCCCGGCGGCGGCGAGCCCGCCCCGGAGGAGCCACGAGCTCCGCTTCGGCGCCTCCATCGGCGGCGCGCTCGTCGCCTCGGTCGCCGCCTCGCCCAGCCGCACCGCGTCGGAGGTCGACGGCGCGTCGGGGTCGAGGGTCGGGGCCGCCGAGACGTCCGCGAAGGCCCGCAGCGCGTCGGCGACCTCGGCGCAGGTCTGCGGCCTCGCCTCGGGCTCCTTCGACATCATTCGATGCACGAGATCCGAGAGCGCGGGCGGCACGTCCTTCCGGAACCGAGCGACCTTCGGGGCCGGGTCGATGCAGATCTTCATGCAGAGCGGCGGGAAGGCGGGCGCCTCGAAGGGGCGCGTGCACGTGAGCGCCTCGAAGAGCATGACCCCGAGGCTGTAGATGTCGGTGCGGTGATCGAGCTCGCGCACGCCGCGGACCTGCTCCGGCGACATGTAGTGCGGGGTCCCGAGCACCGCGCCGGTCTGGGTGAGCGGATCGCCGCCGAGCGTGAGATCCCCGGCCTTGCTGATGCCGAAGTCGAGGATCTTCACCCAAGACGGATCCTCACCGTCGGGCGCGATGGTGAGAAAGATGTTGCTCGGCTTGAGGTCGCGATGGACGATCCCCTTGTCGTGGACCGCGGAGAGGCCGTCGCAGACCTGGAGGAAGACGTGCACCGCGTCCCGGACCACCATCGGTCCGCCTCGCTCGAGCCGCTCCTCGAGGTCGTGCCCCTCGAGCAGCTCGAGGATCATGCAGTAGTCCCCGTCGTCGGTGCGGAGCAGGTCCTTCACGTCGACGATGTGGGGGTGGCCGATCGAGCTCGCCGCGCGGGCCTCACGCTGGAATCGGCGCACCGCCTCCTTCGAGGAGGTGTACTCGTTGCGCAGCAGCTTGATGGCGACGCGGTGGCCCAGCAGCGTGTGGGTCGCCGCGTAGACGGCGCCGAATCCGCCGCGGCCCAGGAGTCGATCCACGCGGTACACGGACGCGATCTGCGTTCCCACCCGCGGGTCGTCCGGCCCTCCTCCCGGATCCGTCACGGGGGGCACTCTAGCAACCTTCCGCCGTGGAGGGCACCGTTGAGACGGCTTTCGTGCGCGATCCTGTTGTTCATCTCGTTGTCACCGGCGGTCACGCCGTCACTCGCTTCCGCGCAAACGAGCGGAGACGGCGCGCCGGCCGAGGAGGCCACGAGCGAATACGACGAGGCGGTCCGCAGCGCGCTGGCCGAGCTGTCGGCCGGCCACCTCGCCGAGGCCCGCGCCCACTTCCAGCGCGCCCACGCGTTGTCGCCGAGCGCCCGCACCCTGCGCGGCCTGGGGCTGGTGGAGTACGAGCTCGGCCACTACGTGCGCGCGGTCGCGCTCTTCGAGGAGGCGCTGACCTCCGAGGTGCGCCCGCTGACCCCGCGGCTGCGGGAGCAGGTCCGCGAGCTCGTCGAGAACGCCCGCGGCTTCATCGGCGCCTACCGCATCCGCCTCGTCCCGCGCGACGCCCAGCTCCGGATCGACGGGGAGGCGCGGCCGCTCCTGCCGGGCGAGGTGGTCGAGCTCGACGCGGGCGATCACACGCTGATGATCGAGCGCGAGGGCTACGTGACCCAGCGGCGCCGCATCGACGTCAACGGCGGAGAGCGGGCCGAGCTCTCCCTCGCGCTCGCGCCGGTGCCGATGAGCCCGTCGGTGGTCGCGGCCGGCGAGCCGGTCGAGGAGAACCCGTGGCTCTGGACCGGCATCGGCGTCGGCGTGGCCACCATCGTCGGCGTCGTGCTCGGCGTCGCGCTCTACGATCCCGGGACGCAGGGGCCGTTCGACGACGTGACGGATCTCCGAGGCTCGTCGATGACCCTCCTCGGAGGTGCGCGATGAGCCGCCGCGCGATCGTGGCCCTCGCGCTGCTCGCCGGCTGCGCGTCCCCCGGGCCGTACCAGGGCGGCCGCGTGCTGCTGCAGGTCGAGGCGTCCGGCGCGGTGCTCGAGACCCTGGGCTGCGTGGAGCTGCGGGTGCACGCGACCACCGGCGCCGACGCCTTCTCCGATCTGCGCGAGCTCCGGGACGAGGACGCGATCGTGGAGCGCTTCGACACCGACGCGAGCCAGATGCCGCTCCTCTACGGGCTGCTCCCGGAGATCGACGAGGCGGACCGCTCGTTCCTGGTCGAGGCCCTCGCGTTCGAGGGCGCCTGCGACGCCGACGGCGCGCCGCTGGGCATGGCGCGACTGCTGACGTCGTACGTGCCCGGCGAGCGCCGCATCGCGCGCCTCCGCATCGAGCGGGGCTGCGCGTGCCCGCTGCGCTTCGAGACCTGCGATCGGACCGGCGAGTGCGTCGCCGCCGATCTCTCGGCCGAGAGCCTCTGGGTCGGCGAGGTGGTCGCGCGCGACCCGTGCGTCACCGACGCCGACTGCGACGACCACCGCGTGTGCAACGGCGTCGAGCGCTGCGGCGGAGACGGCGCGTGCGTGCCGGGCGCCGACGCGATCACCTGCACGGAGCTGTTCACCACGTGCAGCAACCGCGCGGCCGAGTGCGTCTGCAGCCTCCGCGATCCGCTGACCGGCGGCTGCGGCGGCCGGATCGCCTGTGAGCCCGGCGAGACCCCGAGCCCCGACTACGAGCGCTGCGTGGCATGCGGCGGCGACGCGATCGATCGGCTGGGGCCGGATCACTACTGGGACTTCGACGCCGATCGCCGGAGCGGCGAGCCGGTGGTCCCGGCCGGGAGCGGCATCGCGGGGCGCGGGCTGCTGGAGCTGGGGGAGGCGCACGGGCTGCGCTTCGGCCCGGGCGCGGGCCCGATCGTCTCCGGGGACGTCCCGCTCCCCGAGGGGCGCATCGACGCGTTCACGCTCGGCTTCTGGATGCTCGACCAGCGGGGCCAGCCGTGCGGCGCGGTCCCGCTCGCCATCGACGTCGTCGACCACTCGCTGCCGGGGCAGGACCCGCGCTTCTCGCTGCTCGAGCTGGCCTACGGCCCCGAGGGCTGCGGCGACGACGTGCCGCCGGAGGGCGGCTACGAGCTGCGGCTCCTCTCCGGCTACAGCTCGACCCCGCCGCCCATCACCACCGGCATCCACCCGACCGAGCGCTGGCGCTTCGTCGTCATCGTGGTCGACGGGCGCCGCGGGCGCATCGGGCGCTCGTTCGACGGCGGGCCGGTGGAGTACGCGAGCGAGTCCTTGGTGACCGTCGGGCTCGGGCTGAGCGAGCAGATCCACGCGGTCCAGCTCGCCCTCGGCAACCGCGCCGCCGGCGACGCGCCGATGTACCTGGGCGAGCTCGACGAGCTGACGTTCTTCTATCGCGCGCTCGAGGACCAGGAGATCCGCACGCTCTTCGAGGCGCCGGTGTGCCGGCCTCCGGAGGCCTGCGCCGCGCCGGACGGAAGCGCCGAGGCCGCCCCGTGCCGGCCGCCGGTCTCGTGCGAGGCGCACCGGATGGTGCCGGGCGAGGCGCTCTCGAGCGGCGCCTACTGGGTGGACCCCGACGGGCATCACCCGGAGCGGGGCGACGACGCGTCGCCCTTCCGCGTCCGCTGCGACATGGACGCGGCCGCCGGCGGCTGGACGCTCGGCCTCGTGCAGAGCGACGACAACGAGCCCACCTGGACCTGCAACGGGTGGGCGTGCCGCTACGGCGACGGCTGCGAGGGCGACTTCGTGGAGGGCGAGGCCTTCGCGCTCGACCGGGACTTCGGCTCCGAGGCGCTCGCGCGGGTGCCCTTCCGCGACCTGATGCTCGTGCACCGGAACCTCTCGACCGGGGAGCGCGTCCACCGGCTCGTCTACGAGGGCGTCTCGGACGGGACGAAGACCTTCGCGGAGTGGCTCGCCGGCCTCGACGACGACGCGGCCTGCGACGGCCCCGACGGGGTGTGCGCGGTCGCGTCGCTCACCCGCTCCGAGGGCGCGTTCGCCGCCGAATGCGACGGCACCCACGCCTCGTGCCTCTGCTCCTACGCGCTGCACGCGGTCCGCGACGCTGGCTGCGGGGTCTTCCTCGCGCACCAGCGGCCGAGCCCCGAGACCCGCCTCTGCGAGCCGGAGGGCGCCCGCGGGCTCGACTCCTGGATCGCCGTCGGCGTGCACTCGCAGACGGTCGGCGGAGGGAGCCGCGAGAGCGCGGCCGGGTTCGGCGACGTGCTCGGCTACAACCACACCGAGGCGCCCGGCACCGGAGAGATCCGGCTCGAGCTCTGGCTCCGGTGAGCGCCAAACGAAGCGCGGCCCCGCCGGACGAGTCCGACGGGGCCGCGCCTCGATCGCGATCTCGAGGGGTCAGGGCACCACGTAGCGGAGCTCGAGCGCCGGGCGCTCGTCCCGGGTGCCGTGCTCGCGCGAGCGGTAGTTGGTGTCGTAGCCGGAGCTGTGGAGGCGGAGCGAGATCGCGCCGTCGCCGGTCGCCTCCGTCTGCACCGCGTCCCGCAGCTCGGGCGTGCTGAAGCTGCCCACCCGGGTCATGGGGGTGCTGTCGTACCAGAGCCACCAGCGCCCGAGCTCGGCCGCCTCGGCGGACGGCGCGTTGAGCCCGTTCAGGGCGGCCTCGGTCCAGCTGTCGTCGGTCACGAGGTGGGTGTAGACGTGACCGTCGCCGCCCCACGCGTAGCCGCTGTACGCGGTCATGGTGAGCCGCGCCGAGACGACCTCCGCGCCCGCCGGGAGCGAGGAGAGATCGAAGCGCAGGAAGACGCGGCTGCTGCTGCCCGAGCGGATCTGGAGAGAGGTGTCGCTGCCGTAGGTGGTGGCGATGCCGTTCCGCGCGTACGTGTCGGCCACCGGCTCGAGCGTGGTGGTCGAAGAAGGCAGGTAGCCGACCACGAGCTGCGGCCGCTCGGACGCCGTCGGATGCTCGCTCGAGCGGTAGCTCGTGTCGTAGCCGGGGCTGTGGAGGCGGAAGCTCACCCGACCGTCACCGTCGAGCTCCTGCTGCACGACCGGCACGAGCAGATCGCTGTCGTTCACGCCGAGCTGGTCACGCGGCGTGCGGTCGTACCAGAGCCACCAGCTGCCGAGGTTGGTGGGCTCGGCGGCCGGCATGTTGTCCCAGGTGAGCGTCGACTCGTCCCAGCTGTCGTCGGTCACGTGCCGCGTGTAGACGCTGCCGTTGCCGCCCCACGCGTAGCCCTCGAAGGCCTGCGCGCTGAGCCGCACCCCGCGCACCACCGCGCCGGCGGGCAGGCTCGAGAGATCGAACTTGAGGAAGGTGAAGTGGTCGCCGGGCCGCGACTCGGCCGTGACCTCGAGCGTCGGATCGCTGCCGTAGTTCGTCGAGGGGTTCAGCTCGTCGACGGTCGCGTCGTCGATGGGCGTCAGCGTCACCGTCGGGCACGGCGTCGCGCCGGTGCTTCCCCCGGTGCAGCGCCCGCAGAGATCGAGCGCGGCCGCGCCGCCCCAGTCTCCGGCGCAGTCCATCTCGCAGTCGTTCGTCGGGTCCGCGTCGCACGTCCCGCACATGTCGGTCGTCGCCGCGCCGCCCCACGCGCCCGCGCAGTCCTGCACGCAGTCGTTCGTCGGATCCGCGTCGCACGTCCCGCACATGTCGGTCGTCGCCGCGCCGCCCCAGTCGCCCGCGCAGTCCATCTCGCAGTCGTTCGCCGGGTCGGCGTCGCACGTCCCGCACATGTCGAGGCGGGCCGGCCCGCCGGGCACGCCCGCGCAGTCGTTCGGGCAGTCGTTGGTCGGGTCGTCGTCGCAGACGCCGCATCCGTCGAGGGTGGAGCTGCCGCCCCAGACTCCGGCGCAGTCGAGCACGCAGTCGTTCGACGGGTCGGCGTCGCACGTCCCGCACATGTCGGTCGTCGCCGAGCCGCCGGGCGTGCCCGCGCAGTCGCAGTCGTTGGCCGGGTCGGCGTCGCAGGTCCCGCAGTCGTCGACCACCGCGTCGCCGCCCCAGTCGCCCGCGCAGTCCTGCGCGCAGTCGTTCGAGGGATCGGCGTCGCACGTCCCGCACATGTCGGGCATCGCGTCGCCGCCCCAGTCGCCCGCGCAGTCCTGCACGCAGTCGTTCGACGGGTCGTCGTCACACGTCCCGCACATGTCGATGGCCGCGGTCCCGCCCCACGCGCCCGCGCAGTCCTGCACACAGTCGTTCGACGGATCGTCGTCACACGTCCCGCACATGTCGGTCGTGCAGTCCGGCGGCAACACGCCTCCGTCGTCGTCGCTCGGCCCGCTGTCGGGGATCATCGGGCCCGCGTCGGGCTCCCCTCCGTCGGGGTCGCTCGGCGACTCCCCACCGCAGCCCGCGGCGAGCACGAGCGCGCACAGCGCGGTTCCGGCCCACAGCCTCGTCGTCTTACACATACAAGTCTCCTGAATGAAAACGGGGAGGAAGGAGAGGCCGGAGGCCTCGACGAGCACGCCCTCCCCGGCGCGACCCATCACCCCGGAGTCACTCCGGGACGACGACCACCCTGCCAACGCGGGCGGCGCGCACCATTTCAGCAGATTTCAGGAGACGCGCTACAGGATATAGAAGCCCTGCGCAGGCAAAGGAGATGGCACGTCCTCTTCCCCGAGCAGCTGGGCGAGGTTGATGTGGATCGTGCGCGCGATGGCGGTCACCGATGTGTCCGTCGGTCGGTTCGCGAACGGGTCCTGCATGTGCCGCGCGGTCTTCTCGAGGAGGAAGAACGGCACGGAGATCACCGTGGTGATCACGATCTGCCAGAGGCCCTCGACCTCGGCGAGGGCGATCGAGAGCGAGCTGATGAAGAGGTAGATGAAGGCATGGAGGAATGCGCGGTAGGTGCGGGGGAACACCGTGCTCCGGATGCGCTCGGCCTTGCCCATCGAGTCGGTCAGCCGGGTGAGCGTGTCGTCGAGCGCGACGCGCTGATAGTCGGTGAGGTGCCCGGCGTCGGCGAGCGCGGCGAGATCCCGCGCGTGGAGCTGCAGCATGCAGAGCGGCTTGTTCGCGTGGGCGGCGATCTCCGCGACCTCGCCCTCGTCGAGGTGCTCGACCGCCCCCTCCTTCCAGTCGAGCCCGCGGAGGCTCTGACCGAGCGCGTAGCACCACGCGATCTGACGCCTGCCCAGGGCGCGCACCGTGCCGGGGTGCTGTCCGCCGAAGCTGAGCAGCTGTCGGACGAGGGTCCGCGAGTCGTTCACGATGGCGCCCCAGACCTTGCGCGCCTCCCACCACCGGTCGTAGCTCTGGTTGAGCTTGAACGAGAGGAGGAGCGAGATCGCGGTGCCGAGGAAGGCGGGGATCGCGGTCGGGATCGCGGGGAGGTAGTCGCGCTGGAACTGGATGAGCAGCTCCACCGCCGTGCAGATGGCGAGCACGAAGAGCAGGTCGCGCCGGACCTTCTTGAAGACGTAGCCGGCCGGGATGGGGGTCTCGAGGAGCATCGAGAACGACGCTATGCGACCCCGCGGGCGATCGCGAGCGCCGCTTTCTTGGTATTCTCACGCCATGGCTTCACGTGGTCGCCTCGCGTGGGTGGGCTTCGCGCTCTCGCTCGCGCTCTCCGCCCCCGCTGCTGCTCAGGACACGCCCCCCGACGCGTCGACCGAAGAGGCGCGCGGGCTCTTCGACGCGGGGCGGGTCGCCTTCGCCGAGGGCCGCTTCGAGGCGGCGCTGCGCCGCTTCCAGGACGCCTACGAGGTGAGCGGCCACCCCGAGCTGCTCTACAACGTGGGCATGTGCCTCGAGCGCCTGCAGCGCGACGAAGAGGCGCTGGCCGCGCTGCGCGAGTACCTCGAGCGCGTGCCGGACTCTCCCCTGCGCGGCAACGTCGAGGGGCGCATCAGCTCGCTCGAGGCGTCGGTGGCCGAGCGCCAGCGACTCGAGGCCGAGGCCGCCGCGGCGAGCGAGCCGGAGACCGCCCCCGCGCAAGCCCCGCCGCCGGCCGAGCCCGAGGGCGAGGACCTCGCGAGCGCGTGGTGGCTCTGGACCCTGATCGGCGTGGTCGTGGTGGGCGCGGGCGTCGGCATCGGGCTCGGCGTCGCGCTGAGCGGGGGCACCCAGGAGCCGCTGCCCGGCGACAACGGCGTGGTCGTGACGACGCTCCAGGTCGCACGGTTCTGAGGCGAGCAGTCGTGAAGCGAGCAGCAGTGGTGAAGCGAGCGATCCTGTTCGGGCTGGTCCTCCTCGCGCTCGGGTGCGACGACACGCCGCGGACCCAGGTGATGGTCTTCGTGCGCGCCGAGCCCGGCGTGATGACGCGGGGCGAGCGCCTCGAGGTCTCGATCCGCGCCGGCGAGGCCGGTCGCGCCCGCGAAGAGCGGAGCGCGCTCCTCTACACCGACGCCGCGAGCTCCGAGGGCTTCCCGCTGCAGTGGCCGGTGCGGATCGCCCTCGTGCCCGAGGCGGGCGACGCCAGCCGCACCTACGAGATCGTCGCCACCGTGTCCGACGCGGACGGCGCCTTCGCCCGCGCCCGGGTCGTGAGCGGCTACCTCGACCGGGAGACGCTGACGCTCGACGTCTGGCTCCGGGATGACTGCGTCGGCGAGCTCTGCGGCGACGGCCAGACCTGCGTGGCCGGCGCCTGCGCCCACGTGCGAGAGACCGACCCGTGCGCCCTGCTCCGCCTCGACGGCGGCCGGAGCGACGGCTGCCCGGCGCTCGACGCGTCCGTGTCGCGCGACGGCGGCGGCGACGACGCGGGCCCGGTCGACGGCGGCCTCGACGCTGGCGTCGATGGTGGCCTCGACGGCGGCCTCGACGAGGACGCGGGCGTCGACGGCGGACCGCCGGATCCGCTCGACGTCTACAACGTCGCCTTCGTGACCTCGACGACCCATCCGCCCGAGTCCTTCGGAGGCATCGAAGGCGCGCACGCCGTCTGCCAGATGCGGGCCGCCGCGGCCGGGCTCGCGGATCCGGAGAGCTACCGCGCGCTCCTCCCGACGACGGCGCAGCCCGCGGTCATGGTGCTCGGCGCCGCGCGAGGCTGGGTCCGCATGGACGGCCGCCCCTTCGCCGACGAGGTCCGGGACCTCCAGGCCCGGGAGCAGTTCTATCCGCTCGCCTTCTTCGAGACGGGCGGACGGATCGGCGGGATCCAGCGGGTCACGACGGCCATGGGCGGAGACCTCGGCCGCGCCAGCGGGACCTGCGGCGACTGGACCGGGGGAGGCTTCCTCGACGCGGTCGGCTGGGCGGGCCACGGCCCGGACGTGTGGGTGAACCGGATGGGCGCGGTCGGCTGCGGCGACGCGCTCCACCTCTATTGCTTCGGCACGTCGCGCGCGGTCCCGGTCGAGATCCCTCCGCGCCCGGACGGCTCCGGGGTCGCGTTCGTGACCGAGGGTCAGGTCGCCCCCCTGGACGGGCTCGCCGCCTTCGACGCGCTCTGCAGAACGGAAGGCGGAGACCCGTCGTACAAGGCGCTGGTCGCCCCGGACGACACCACCTCCGCGCTGAGCCGCTTCTCGTTCACGGGCCCGTGGTACCGCCCCGATGACGTCCTGGTCGCGGAGAGCCAGGCCGCGATCGCCAGCGGCCAGCTCGAGGCGCCGATCGCGGTCACGATCGGCGCCCTTCGCACCTACGGCAACCACCCGGTCTGGACCGGCGCGCCGGGGGCGGCGTCCACCGCGAACCGTACGTGCGCCGGCTGGACCTCCGACGCCGACACGGCGACCATCGGAGAGACCGGGCTCGCCGGCCTCTTCCAGGGCAACACGGCGCGATGCAACGGATCGCGCCGCGTCGTGTGTCTCTCCGACGGCCCGATCGCGCTGCCCTGATCAGCCGCAGAGGCGGGACGCGTCGTCGCACTCGAGCGAGACGCAGTCGGCCGGCTCGTCGCAGGGCTCGCCCGCGGGGCGGCGGGCCTTGCAGTGCCCCGGGTTGCGATAGCCCTCGTCGTCGTAGCCGTTCGTGTTGTCGCAGTAGAGCTCGCCCTCGCAGGCGTGCAGGTCGTCGCAGGGCTCGTCGAGCCCGCGCTGCGGAACGCAGTACCCACGGATCTCCGGGTCGGCGTCGACCCGGAAGTCGTTGCCCGGCTGGTCGCAGTACTCGCCCTCGGCGCAGTCGAAGACGCTCCCGCAGTCGGCGCCGGGCGGCGTCACGCACACGCCGTCCTGGCACTCGAGCCCCGCCGCGCAGCGATCGCCCGCGCACGGCTCGCCTTCGCCAGGCGCGTCGCGACAGACCCCGAGCGCGCCCTCGCTCGCGGTGCACACGCTGCCCGCCTCACGACACTCGGCGTCGAACGCGCACTCGCCGCCGGGCGGCACGAGGGGGGTGACGAAGGGGCTCGCCGCGCACAGCGGGTGAGCGCTCGGCGGGTCGTGCACGAAGCGCTCGCAGGAGAGCGCCTCCATGTACTCGGCGCAGGCGGTCGCGGCGGGCATGTCGACGCCCAGCCGCCCCGCGTCGATGCTGATCGCGAGCTGCCGGCAGATCTCGCCGATGAACATGTCCTGCCGCATCACGCAAGACGCCTCGTCCTCATGACCGAACGCGAGCTGGTCCTCCGCGAGGCGCTCCGGCGTCGCGCATGCGTACAGCCGTTCACAGTAGAGCTCGGGCTGTGAACAGAGGGCCTCATAGGCGTGGCCCACCGATCCGTCGCCCGGGGCGCTCGAGTCGGGGCCCGCGTCACCCGTGGAATTCGCGGATCCACCGCAAGCGACGAGGAAGAGAAGCGCAACACAAACCGAAAGCAAGCTTGGCACATGACGGCACATGGTCACTCTCCTGGATTGGGATGAGCGCTCCTCAGCATTCCGTGTGCCGCGGCTCCGGAGCGGCCGTATGCTGGCTGCGACCATTCGCCGCATGGTGAACCCGGTGGGGTCTGCCACGCTGCCGTCGGTCTGGAGGAATCGAATGCGAGGCTTGGGATCTCTTCTCTGCGCGATGGCGCTGATGGCTGGGTGTGACGGCGCCGATCCGCGCCCCATGGGCACCGACGACGCGGCCGCGGCCGCGCTCTGCAACGGCTTCGGCGGCGCGGCGATCCCGCTGACCGCGGCGGCGACCGAGGCCGAAGCCGCGGACGTGGTCGTCACGATGGACGGGCTCTTCGAGGTGACCCTCCCCGACGGCGCCGAGAGCTACGCGATGATCCGCACCGACGAGATGCACACCACGCTCGCGATCGGGGCGTCGCCCCAGGGCGCGCTCGCCAACCTCTCGGTCGGGCTGCCCGGCGCGACCGCGTCGGCGGTGTGCCCGGACGTGGTGATCGACGAGCACCGCGTGCACATCCACGCGAACGGCGACTACCTGCTGACCTTCTCGGACGAGGGCCCGCGCACCGTGCTCCTGTTCACCACCGCCGCCGAGATCGGCCACCCGGAGGGTGACGGCGGCGCGCACCACGACCACGACGGCGGCCACCACCACGATCACGACGCGGGCACTCACCACGACCACGACGGCGGCGCGCACCACGACCACGACGCGGGCGCTCACCACGACCACGACGGCGGCCACCACCACTGAGAGGCGGCCCAGCCGTTCGACGAGAGCCGATCCGGGATCCGGATCGGCTCTTTCCGTTCCGTCACCCCTTGACGGGGACGCCCGAACGATTCATCAGTTGATGAAGTGACGGACGATCGCTGCGATCACGAGCACGGCGCCCGGCCCCTGACGCTCTCGAGCGACGGGGTGCTGGAGCGCGGCGCGGCGATGCTCCGGGCGATGGGCGACCCGAGCCGGCTCCGGCTGCTCGAGCGCCTCTCCGCGGGCGGCGCGCACTGCGTGAGCGAGCTCGCCGACGCCGCCGGGGTGGGCATGTCGACCGTCAGCCAGCGCCTCCGTCTCCTCCGGGACGCGCACCTCGTGCGCCGGCGGCGGGAGGGCAAACACGTCTACTACGAGCTCGCCGACGATCACGTGGGTGAGCTCGTGCGAGCGGCGCTCGATCACGCCGCGGAAGGGAGCCACGCATGAGCCACGACAAGCACGAGGGCCCGCACGACCATCAGCACGGGCCGGACTGCGGACACACCGCGGTCCGCCACGACGGCCACGTCGACTACCTGCACGACGGCCACCTGCATCACCCGCACGGCGACCACGTCGACGATCACAAGATCGCCGTGGGCGGCGAGAACCCGGCCGCGTGCACGCCCGCCCACAGCTGCGACGGGCACGAGGACGACCACGAGCACGGCCCCGGGTGCGGCCACGAGCAGGTCCCCCACGGCGACCACCACGACTACCTGGTCGACGGGCATCTGCACCACCCGCACGGCGATCACTGCGACGATCACGGGCCGGTCAGCGTCGCCTGAACCGCCTCCGCCACCCGCCCGCGCACGAACCGGTGGCGCGGGTCGGTGGTGTCGCGCGGCATCCAGAGCAGCAGCATCGAGACCACCGGGATGGGGACGGGCGGGCTCGCCAGCACCAGCGCGTGCGGGCTCGTCCGGACCACGTCGTCCGGCAGCGTCGCGATGAGCTCGGTGCCCGCGACCAGCGCCGCCGCGGCGTCGAAGGTGGCCACGGACGCGGCCACCCGCCGCGAGAGGCCGTGCGACTCCAGGTAGTCGTCGATGAAGCCGCGGCCGCTCGCGTCCGGCCCCGGCACCACGTGGGCCAGCCTCGCGTAGGTCTTCAGGGACAGCCTCCGCCGCGGGCGATCCGTTGAGGAGCAGACGACCCACCGACGCTCGTAGAGCGGGCGCTGGACCAGCTCGCTCAGCTCCACGCCCCCGCCCGCGCTCCGGGGCAGCGCCGCGAGGTCCGGCGCGATCGAGAGGTCGACCTCGCCCCGGCGCGCCTCCTCGACGCTCTCCACCGACAGCGCGCGGAACCGGAGATCGAGCCCCGGCGCCTCCTCCCAGACGCGGCGCACGATGGCGGGCGCGAGCGCGCGCTGGGTCTCCTCGCCCATCGCCAGGGTGAAGACGCCGCGCTCGCGCGCCGGATCGAAGGGCGCGTCCGGCGCGAAGACGGCGGCCGCGGCCCGCACCGCCTCCGTGACCCTGGGCGTCAGCGCGAGCGCCCGCGGCGTCGGCACCAGCGCCCTCCCCTCGCGGACGAACAGGGGATCGTCGAGCGCGTCTCGGAGCCGCCCGAGGGTCCGGCTCATCGCCGGCTGGGTCACGCCGAGCTCCGCCGCCGCCGCGGTGACGCTCCGGTGCGCGAGCAGCCGGTCCAGCGCCAGCAGGAGGTTCAGGTCGAGAGCCGCGAGATGCATGACCTTCATGCATGCATTTCATACCACGGATGCATTGGTGGCATTCGATACCGAGCCACACAGTGACCGCATGGAGGTCACGATGAACGACGAGACGCAGCTGCACGTGGTGTTCGGCGCCGGACAGATCGGCCCGCTGCTCGCAGGAGAGCTGGCCCGCCGCGGCCACCGGGTCCGGGTGGTGCGACGCTCGAGCCGACCGGTGGAGGGCTTCGAGACGAGGTCCGGCGACGCGACCGATCCCGCGTTCGCGGTCGACGCGGCGGCGGGGGCGAGCGCCCTCTATCACTGCATGAACCCGTCGAGCTACACGGCGAAGGCCTGGGCGGCGGAGCTGCCCGCGATGCTGGAGGCGCTGATCGAGGCGGCGGTGACCCACGACGCGCGCCTCGTCGTGCTCGACAACCTCTACGCCTACGGAGTGACCGACGGACCGCGCACGGAGGAGACGCCGACGCGGGCCGAGGGACGGAAGGGCCAGGTCCGGGCGCGCTGCGCCGAGGCGCTCGCGCGAGCCGCCGAGGAGCGCGGCCTGCGCTACGTGCTCGCGCGCGCCGGCGACTTCTTCGGCGAGGGCGCCGATCAGGCGCTCGTGTCGCCGGACGCGGTGCGCGGCCTGGCGAACGGCGAGCGCCCGCTCCTGCTCGGCGATCCGGAGGCGCCCCACGCCTTCAGCTACACCCGCGACGTGGCGCAGGGCCTCGCGGCCCTCGGCGACGCAGAGCTCCGCGAGCCGGTCTTCCACCTCCCGGTGCACCAGGTCGCGCCCGCCGCGCTCTACGCGATGCTCGGCCGACAGCTCGGGGTCACGCCCCGCCCGCGCGTGATCCGCCGCTGGATGCTCTGGCTCCTCTGGCCCTTCGCCTCGCTCTTCCGCGAGCTGCTCGAGACCTTCTACCAGTGGGATCGGCCGTTCCTCGCGGACGACGCGCGCTTCCGGGCCCGCTTCCCCGCCGTCGGCGTCTCGCTCGAGCGCGCCGTCGCTCAGACCGTCGAGGGCACGACCACCGTCGCGACGGGGGGATCGAAGCCGACCTCGTCGCAGTCGGTGGCGCTCCCGTCCGCGTGAATGAAGTTGACGAAGTCGATCGGCGCGTCGAGCGCGACCATCGGGTGGTGCCAGACGCCGGGCGCGTAGGTGATGGCCTGCGCGCCCGAGGCGACGAACGCGGCGAGGGTGTCCAGGTCGGGCGCGTCGTGCCCCCCGGCCACGACCACGAGGTAACGGCGCGCGCTCATCGGCACGAAGAGCTGGGTGCTGTGCGCGTGCCGCTCCAGCCACCGGATCTCCAGCCGCGCCCCCTGAAGAGGAGCGCACCGGAAGAGGCTCGCCGTGGGGCGCGCGCCGGGCCTCGCGTTCACCAGCGGCGCCAGATCGTCCCAGGCCTCCGCGCGCCCGTGGTTCGCGGAGCGCGGCGCGGTGGCCTTGGCCTCCACGACCGCCCCGAACGGGGCGTAGGCGGAAGCGGTGAGCGGCGCCGCGGTGACCGTCTGCATTCGGTGCACGTAGCACGTCAGCTCCGAAACAGGGCGAAGTAGACGGGCAGCGCGAACAGGGCGCGGTCGCCGACCTCGCCCCAGACGTACTCGACCCGGAGGTCGAGGCCGAGCACGAGCCCCAGGCGAGGCCGACCGAAGAGCACGCGCCGCCTCCCCCGCTCGTCGAGGAGGGCGTAGCCCGCGCCGAGCTGCAGTCCGAGCGCCCCGAGCCACCGCCCCGCCTCGATCCGGGGGCCGAGGAGCAGCTCGGCGTGCACGTGGCTGTGGTCGTCGAAGAGCCCTTCGGCGCCGAAGACGCCGCCGAAGCCCCCGGCCAGCTCCCGGCCCGGCGCGTCCGCGCCCCCGACCGCGCCGTACACGCCCGCCGTGACCGCGCCGATGTCGTCGCCCGGCCCGAAGGTGGCGCGCACGCGGGCTTCGACGCCGAACGCGCCGTCCGTGTCGAGCGTCGGGCCGATCTCCACCCGGGCCGTCAGCGCGCAACCGGAGGCGACCGCGGCCCAGGCGAGCGCCGCCAGGACTCTCGAGCGCGTCCTCACCGCTCGAGTCTACGCGGGCGCGCCCTGCCCTCTCCCCGAAGTCAGGCGGGCAGGGATCGCGGCGCCTGGTGTTTGGTCATGCCGCCCATCAGCGCGCGGAGCGCGAGGACCCGCCCGAACCGGGGCAGCAGCGCGAGGGACAGCTCGAGCGCCTTGGATCGCAGCCCCGGCCGGACCACCCGCTTTCGCCCGAGCGCGGCGAGGATCTCGCGCACCAGCGCCTCGGGCCTCAGCCCGTTCTCGATCCGCATCCCGGCGCGGGCCGCGAAGCCGCTCTCCACCGGGCCCGGCGCGCAGGCGAGCACGTCGACGCCGAACTGCGACAGCTCGTGCCCGAGCCCCTCGGCGAGGGACTGCACGTAGGCCTTCGTCGCCGCGTAGTTCGCCGCCCGCGGCACCCCCTGGAACGCGTGCAGCGAGCTCATCAGCACCAGACCGCCGCGACCCCGGCGCGCGAGGCGGCGACCGAAGAGGTGACTGAGCGCCATCACCGACCGGCAGTTCAGGTCGATCATGTCGAGCTCCTCGTCCAGCTCCGCGTCGACCAGCAGCCCCGAGCCCCCGAACCCGGCCGACGCCACGAGCAGCCCGACGTCGAGCTCCCGGGTGACCTCGTCGAGCGCGCGCGCCGCGTCTCGTCGGGTCAGGTCGAGCGACACGGTCCGCGTCTCGATGCCCCGGGTCCGGGTCAGCTCCTCCGCGAGCGCGCGGAGGCGCTCCTCCCCGCGGGCGACGAGCACCAGGCTGACCTCCGCGTCGGCGAGGCCGCGGGCCAGCGCGCGGCCGATCCCGCCGGACGCGCCAGTGACGACCGCCCAGGGACCGTAGTGGAGGGCGACGTGGTTGCGCAGCGGGACCGGGAGGGAGGAGCGGGGCATGTAGGCAGACGTACGCCCCGAGCCCGCGCGCGCGACCGCTACCGGAACTCCATCGCCGGGTCGTCGACGTTGCTGTAGCGGATGCTCAGCACGTCGAGGATGTAGTTCATGTGGAGGCGCCACGGGCGCTTGCTGCCCTGCTTGGGGAGCATGCCCTGAGCGCGCTCGATGTAGCCCGAGGCGAGGTCGACGAAGGGGCGCTCCTCGAGCGTCGGATCGTGCGCCCGCGGGACGAAGCGCGAGTAGCCTTTCGCCTTCATGTGGTTGAGCAGGCGGCAGACGTACTCGCTGGTGAGGTCCGCCTTGAGGGTCCAGGACGCGTTGGTGTAGCCGAACCAGAGCGCGAGGTTCGGCACGTCGCTGAACATCATCGCCTTGTACGTCCAGAGCTCGCTGGGCTCGACCTCGCGGCCGTCGACGCGGAGCGCGATGTTGCTCATGAAGCAGAGCTTGAGCCCGGTCGCGGTCACGATGATGTCGGCCTCGAGCTCCTCGCCGGAGCGCAGCTTCAGGCCCCGCTCGGTGAACGTCTCGATGTGATCGGTGACCACCGTCGCGCGCTCGCTCTTGATCGCGCGGAAGAGATCCGAGTCCGGCACCAGGCAGAGCCGCTGGTCCCACGGGTCGTACGGAGGGTCGAAGTGGGTGTCGACGTCGTAGTCCTCGCCGAGCTCGTTCTGCACGCCCTTCTTGAAGAGCGCGCGCATCTTCTTCGGCGCCTTCCGCGAGGCGGTGTAGAGGCCGAGGCTGACGAGCACGTTCTTCCACCGCATCACGCGGTAGTGCGCCTTCGGGGGGAGGCGACGGCGCAGCAGCTTCGCGACCGGATCCTCGCCCGGCACGGTGACCACGTAGCTCGGCGTGCGCTGCAGCATCGTCACGTGCGCGGCCTTCTCGGCGAGCGCGGGCACGAGCGTCACCGCGGTGGCGCCGCTGCCGATCACCACGACGCGCTTGCCCTCGTAGTCGATGTCCTCGGTCCACTTCTGCGGGTGCACGACCCGCCCCTCGAAGCGATCGATCCCCGGGAAGTCGGGCGTGTAGCCCTCCTCGTAGTCGTAGTAGCCGGTGCACATGAAGAGGAACCCGGCAGAGAAGACGCGCGTCTCGCCGCTCGCCTCGTCGCGCGCCTCGACCGTCCACGTGTCGGTCTCGCTCGACCACGCCGCGCTCGTCACGTGATGGGAGAAGCGGATGTGCCGGTCGATCCCGTTCTCCTCGGCCGTCTCCTTCAGGTACTTCAGGATGTCCGGCCCGTCGGCGATGGCCTTCTGCTCCTTCCACGGCTTGAAGCGATAGCCGAGGGTGTACATGTCCGAGTCCGAGCGGATGCCCGGGTAGCGGAAGAGATCCCAGGTGCCGCCGATGTTCTCGCGCCCCTCGAGCACGGCGTAGGTGCGGCCCGGACACAGGGTCTGGAGGTGGTAGGCCGCGCCGATGCCGGAGATGCCGGCGCCGACGATGAGGACGTCGAAGTGTTCCATCGGAGGCTCGCAGTCTACGCCCGCTCGGCGAGGAAGCGAGCGACCACCGGCTCGACGAGGTCGGCCACCAGGCGCCGCAGCGCCGCGTCCGAGGTCTTGGCCCAGCGGCCGGACCACACCTCGATGCAGATGCCGTGCGTCACCACCGAGGCGCGCCACGCGACCGCGTCCCGGTCCCGCGTCGACAGCGCCGCGTAGCGCGGAGCCTCACCCATGCCCTCCGCGAAGCCGCGCCTCAGCGCCACCCAGTCCGGCGGCGCGGCGTGCGGCACGAGGAAGAGCGCCTCGTAGAGCCGCGGCTCGTCGGCCGCGAAGCGCGCCATCGCGAACGCGGCCACGTGCAGCGGATCCTCCCCCTCCGTCTCGGAGATGCGGCGGATCAGCGCCTCGACCACCCGGCCCACGACCGCGCGGCCGAGGCTCTCCATGTTGTCGAAGTAGGAGGTCACGGGCGCGGTGGAGGCGCCGAGCGCCTTGGCGACGCTGCGCGCGGTGACGGCCGCGAAGCCGTCTCGCCGCGCGACCTCCATCGCCGCGTCGAGCACCGTGTCCCGGTCGAATCGTGGTTTGGGGGGCACCGACGCATCCTACGCCTTGACGAGGGACGAGCGTCACATTACACCTGTCACCTAACAACCGTTCCCCAAGGAGCCCCGCCATGTCGGACGCCACCCTCGACGCCACCCGCCCCATCGACCGCCTGCTCGCCCGCTACGGCGAGAGCCACCAGAACGGGACCAACGAGGTCATCCACTGGATCTGCGTCCCGGTCATCGTGTGGACCGTGATCGCGCTCTTCTGGTCGATCCCGACGCCCGCCGCCTTCGCGGCCGTGCCCCTGCTCAACTGGGCGACGATCATGCTGTCGGCGGCGCTGCTCTACTACGTCTACCTCTCGCCGCCCCTGGCGGTGGGGCTCGCCTTCTACTCGAGCGCGTCGGTCGCGCTGATCCTCGCCTTCGAAGGCAGCGCCCTGGCCGGCGCCCTCCCCCTGTGGGGCTTCGCCCTCGGCCTCTTCGTGCTGGCGTGGATCGGCCAGTTCGTGGGTCACGAGATCGAAGGGAAGAAGCCCTCGTTCCTGGAAGACCTCACCTTCCTGATGATCGGCCCGGCCTGGCTACTGCACTTCGCCTACCGCAAGCTCGGCCTGCCCTACTGATCCGGCCATTGCCGCCGGCGGGCGAAGGCCCGAAGATGTCACGGTGCAGCTCGACTTCGGGACCGCCCCCACCGCCGCCGACGCCGACACGCTCACTGACTTGAGCAGCGCCGACTCTCCGAGCGCCACATCCGCGGCTGACCCGCGCGGGAGCGCCGTCCGCACCGTGCTCCCTCGCGTGGACGCGCGGGACGATGGCCTCGAGCTCGTGTTCGAGGGCCGGCTCCGCTACGAGGGCGACCAGCTCCTCGGGGAAGGCGGCATGGGCGAGGTCCGGCTCGCCCACGACAACGACATCGACCGCCGCGTCGCCCTGAAGCGCGCGCACCCGGGCATGAGCCGCCAGGCCCTCGCCCGCTTCGCCGAGGAGGTGCGCACCGTCGGCAAGCTCGAGCACCCGAACATCGTGCCCATCCACGACGTCGGGCTCGACGAAGAGGGCCGCTACTTCTTCGTGATGAAGTACGTCGAGGGCGAGACGCTCGAGACCGTCATCGAGCGCCTCGCCGCGGGCGACCGAGAGGCGCACGAGCGCTTCGACTTCGACGCCCGGGTCCACGTCTTCCTCGGCCTGCTGCGGGCCCTCGCCCACGCGCACGAGCGCGGCTTCCTCCACCGCGACCTGAAGCCGGCCAACGTGATGATCGGCCGCCTGGGCGAGGTGGTCCTGATGGACTGGGGCATCGCGAAGCCGATCGGCGGCGCGGAGCTCCCGGCGGACGACGACGCCTACCAGCGCCGCCTCGTGCACACCCAGCACGGCGCCATCGTCGGGACCCCGTCCTACATGTCGCCCGAGCAGGCGCGCGGCGCCCCGGATCTCGACGTGCGGAGCGATCTCTACGCGGCGTGCGTCGTGTTCCACGAGCTGATGACCCTGCGCCACTACCTCGCCGACCGGCCCCAGAACGTGCCCGGACAGCTCTCCGGCGCGATGGAGGCGCCGCTCCCTCCGGTGACCGACATGCCGGCGTGGACCCACGCGTCCCAGGGCCCCCTCCCCATCGAGTACGTGCACTTCCTCCGCCGCGGCATGCAGAAGGACCGCGACGCCCGCTGGGGCAGCGCCGAGGAGATGATCCACGAGCTCGAGGCGGCCCTCGCCGGGCGGGTCCGGGTCCAGTGCCCGATGTCGCTCACCAAGCGCGTCACCCGCGAAGCCGGCCGCTTCGTCGACCGCCACCCGCGCCTCGCCACCACCCTGCTCTTCGCCACCCCCCTCACCCTCGCCGCCACCCTCCTCACCCTCGCCTCGTTCTGAAACGTCTCGACAAAGGTCTCTCGCAGAGGCGCAGAGGCGCAGAGGCGATGCGGGGTGGCCTCAGTCCGGGGCTCCATTCGCGATCCTGTGAATCCCATCACGCATGAGGAGCTCGTTGAAGTTGAGAACGAGGCCGACGCGGATGTTCATCAGACGCATGTAGGTCAGGGCCTGCTTGCGATGTAGGTCCGTGACTCGCTTCACGGATTTCAGCTCGACCAGAACGCAGCTCTCCACCACGAGATCAGCGCGGAACGCGGCCGGGATGTGAAGCGTGTCGTAGTCGATCGCGATCGAGACCTGCGCGGCGACACTCATCCCTCGTCTGGCCAGCTCGTAGGCGAGCACGGTCTCGTAGACCGACTCGAGCAGCCCTGGCCCGAGCCCCCGGTGGACACGCAGCGCGGCGTCGACGATCGCCCCCGTGATCTCGTTCTCGTGCACCACACCCCCTCTGCGACTCTGCGCCTCTGCGTGAAATTAGTTGCGGCCAACGCAAGACGCAGAACGAGGGAAGCGACTGACGCTTCTATGGGGAGAGTTTCTTCTGGCTTTCCCGACGGATGAGGCGGAGCTCGGCGAGGGTCTTGTCGATCTCGGCGCGCTTCGCTTCGAGCTCGGAGATCATCTGGCCGGTGCGCTCGACGACCATCTCGAGCTGCTTCTTCCGGCCCTCGCCGTGCTCGCCGTAGAGGTCGAGGTACTGCTTGATCTCGCGGAGTGAGAGGCCGAGGGACTTCGCGCGGAGGATGAGCTGGAGGCGCGCGCGCTCGCGGCGGCCGTAGACGCGGGTGGAGCCGACGCGCTGCGGGGAGAGCAGGCCCTTCGACTCGTAGAAGCGGATGGCGCGCGCCGTGGTCTCGAGCTCGCGGGCGAGGTCTCCGATGCCCCACACCTCGCTCGTGGCGCCCTCGCGGTGCGCGCGGACGAAGGACTGGGCGGAGTCGGCCATGATGGACGCAAGCTACCCCTTGGTGACGCGAGGCGCAACGAGATGACGTGGCAGACGGCGCTTGACGCATACGTCAACCAGGGTCAGAGTCCGGCCATGGAACGCACCCCCGAGCACGAGCAGCTGGCGCAGACCGTCGTGAAGTTCTGCGAGACCGAGATCAATCCTTACGTCGACGAGTGGGAGGCGGCGGAGGAGTTCCCGTCGCACGCGCTGTTCAAGAAGCTGGGGGACCTCGGGATCCTCGGCGTGAAGTACCCGGAGGAGTTCGGCGGCGCCGGGCTCGACTTCACTTACTCCGTGGTCGTGGCGGAGGCGCTCGGGGCGTCGAACGCCGCGGGGGTGCCGCTCGCGATCGGCGTGCAGACCGACATGTGCACGCCGGCGCTGGCCCGCTTCGGGTCGGACGAGCTGCGCGAGCAGTACCTGAAGCCGTCGATCGCCGGGGACATGGTCGGCGCCATCGGGGTGAGCGAGCCGAACGCGGGCTCCGACGTCGCGGGGCTGTCCACCACGGCGCGCCGCGAGGGCGACGACTGGGTGATCAACGGCACCAAGATGTGGATCACCAACGGCATGAAGGCCGACTGGGTCTGCCTGCTGGCCAACACCAGCGACGAGGGCGGCCCGCACAAGAACAAGTCGCTCTTCGTGGTGCCCCTCGACGCCAAGGGCGTGGACCGGCAGAAGATCCACAAGATCGGGATGTGCTCCAGCGACACCGCGCAGCTCTTCTTCGAGAACGTGCGCATCCCGAAGGGGAACCTCATCGGTCAAGAAGGCATGGGGTTCTTCTACCAGATGATGCAGTTCCAGGAGGAGCGGCTCTGGGGCGCGGCGAACTCGCTGCTGTTCATGGACCGCATCATCGACAAGACCATCGAGTACACGCGCGAGCGGAAGGCCTTCGGTCAGTCGATCCTCGACAACCAGGTCGTGCACTACCGGCTCGCGGAGCTGCGCACCGAGGTGGAGGCGCTCCGGAGCCTCGTCTACCGGGCGTCCGCCGAGTACGTGCAGGGCAAGGACACGCTCCGGCTCGCCTCGATGTGCAAGCTCAAGAGCGGCCGCCTCGCGCGCGAGCTGTGCGACGCGTGCCTCCAGTACTGGGGCGGCATGGGCTACTCGAGCGAGAGCTTCGTCTCGCGCGCCTACCGCGACGCGCGCCTCATCTCGATCGGCGGCGGCGCCGACGAGGTCATGCTCGGCATCCTATGCAAGCTCGAGGGCACCCTGCCCCGCCGCAAGAAGGAGAAGTGAGCGTGGGCGCCCCCATCCGGACCGCCATCGAGGGCGGCGTGCTGACCGTCACCCTCGCCCGCCCCGAGGTCCGCAACGCGATGTCTCGCGCGATGGTCGGGGAGCTGCTCGACGCGCTGCGGGCCGCCGAGGCGAACGACCGCGTGCGGGCCATCGTGCTCCGCGGCGAAGGCGGGCACTTCTGCGCCGGCGGCGACATCAAGGACATGGCCAAGGCGCGCATGGCGCCGAGCGGCGACACCGACCCGGTGGCCGAGCTCAACGCGCTCTTCGGCCGCATCGCGCTCGCCTGGGCGCGCACCCCGCTGCCCACGGTCGCGATCCTCGAGGGCGCGGTCATGGGCGGCGGCTTCGGCGTCGCCTGCACGGTGGACGTCGCCATCGCGACGACGACCGCGGACTTCCGGCTGCCGGAGACCTCGCTCGGAGTCGTGCCGGCGCAGATCGCGCCCTTCCTCATCGAGCGGCTCGGCTACTCGCAGGCCAAGCGCCTCGCGGTCACCGGCGCGCGCCTCGACGCGGAGGCGGCGCTCGGGGTGGGCCTCGTGCACCAGGTCTGCGCGCCCGAGGAGGTCGACGACGCGCTGCGCGAGACGCTGCGCCAGATCCTCCGCTGCGCGCCGAAGGCGACGGCCGCGACCAAGCGCCTGCTCGGCTCGCTCTACCAGGGCGTCACCGAGGCGCAGATCGATCACGCCGCGCGGGTCTTCTCGGAGGCGGCGCGCGGAGACGAGGCGGCGGAGGGGATGCAGGCCTTCATGGCCAAGCGACCGCCCGCCTGGGCATCGAAGTAGGGGAGACTCATGGACAAGGCGATCCTGACCTGCGCGCTCAACGGCGTGCTCACCAACCCGAAGCAGCACCCGGTGCCCGTCACCCCCGAGGAGATGGCGGCCTCGGCGAAGGAGGCGTTCGACGCGGGCGCCGCCATCTTCCACATCCACTTCCGCGACCAGCGCGACGGCATGGGTCACATGCCGACCTGGGACCCGGAGGTCGCCAAGGCCTGCAGCGACGCCATCCGCGACGCCTGCCCCGGCGCGATCATCAACCAGACCACCGGCGTCGTCGGCCCGGACGTCTCCGGCCCCATCGCCTGCATCGATCGCATCGAGCCCGAGATCGCGGCCTGCAACGCGGGCAGCCTCAACTACCTGAAGCTGCGCAAGGGCGGGCAGTGGGCGTGGCCGCCGATGCTCTTCGACAACCCGGTCGGCAAGGTCGACAGCATGCTGAAGGCCATGCAGAAGACCGGCGCGCTGCCCGAGTTCGAGTGCTTCGACGTCGGCATCGTGCGCTCGGTCGCGCTCTACCGAGGCGCCGGCATGACCGAGACCGCCCAGTACAACTTCGTGATGGGCGTCGCGTCCGGCATGCCGGTGGACGACGACCTGCTCGAGCTGCTCCTGAAGTACAAGATGCCGGAGTCGACCTGGCAGTGCACCCTGATCGGTCGCCAGGAGATCTGGGCGACCCATCAGCGCGCGGCGGAGCTGGGCGGGATGCTGCGCACCGGGGTCGAGGACACGTTCTACCTGCCCGACGGCGAGCGCACGACCGGCAACGGTCAGCTCATCGAGGCCCTCGCCCAGTGCGCGCGCAACGCCGGCCGCGAGATCGCGTCGCCCGAGGAGGCGCGCGAGATCCTGCAGCTCCGCGCCGCCTGATCGTCAGGGTGCGCGGAGCGTCCGCTCGGCCTGCATGAACTCGTCTTGCAGGCGACAGCGATCCCGCCGGTTGCGCCGGTGACGCGCGAGCGGCCCGAGCGCTCGCGGGTCGCCGAGCTCCGCGAGGTCCCGGATGGTGCGGCGGCGGGCGTCGCAGTCGGCCACCAGCTGGAGGCGCGCGAGGTTGAGGGTCAGCGGGTCGAGCGCCTCGCGCGGCGTGAAGTCCCAGATGGCCCGAGCGGCCTCGCGCCGGGCGCGCCAGTCCACCTCGTCGGCGAGGAGCTGCGCGAGCTCCGCCTGCATCGGCGCGGGCGCGGGGCTCACCGGCGCGGCGGGCGCCGCCTGCTCGGCCTTGGGCGGCTTGCCCGGCCCCTCGTCGCCCCCGACGGCGAGCCACACGATGCCCACCACCGCGACGACGGTCACCGCGATCGCGAACCCCCAGGGCCGCGCGCGCACCCGCTCCAGCAGCGGCTCGGCGCCGCGAGCTCTCGCGCGCGGCAGCCGTGGCCGGATCGGCCGCGCGCTCGACGGTGCTTCGCTCGCGGCGGACGGCAGCGCCACCGCCTCGGTCTCCTCCGTCACCGTCTCGGCCGGCTCCGGCTCCACCCACACCGCGAGCTCGCGGAGCCGCTCGCGGACCTCGCGCGCGTCGTCGAGCCGCTCGGCGCGCTTGCCCTGGAGGAGCTGCTCCACCAGCGCGCTCAGCCCGTCGGGCACGCCCTCCACCCGCTCGCCGAGCCGGGGCGGATCCTCGGTCAGCTGGCGGGTGATGTACGTGGTCATCGTCAGGGAGCGCCGGTCGAAGAGGGGCTCCCCGGTCACCATCTCGAAGATCAGCACGCCCAGCGCGTAGAGATCGGTCCGGGCGTCGACCGGCTGCCCGAGCCCCTGCTCCGGCGCCATGTAGCCCACGGTGCCGACCGCGGTGCCGATCTCGGTCAGCGACCTCCCCTCGGCCTTGGGCGACGCCGCCTCCTCCTCGTCCATGAAGCGCGCGATGCCGAAGTCGATCAGGCGGGCGTGCTCCACCCCGTCGTCGTCGGGCACCAGGATGACGTTGCTCGGCTTGAGGTCGCGGTGCACGACCCCCGCCTGGTGCGCGGCGTGGAGCGCGTCGGCGATCTCCGCGCCGAGCTCGCAGGCCCGACGCCACCCGAGCGCGCCCACCTCGAGCACGTCGGCCAGGTTCTCGCCCTGGGCGAGCTGGGTGACGAGGTACGCCTCGCCGGTCTTGGTGCGGCCGCAGTCGAGGGCCGCGACCACGTTCGGGTGGTCGAGCCGACCGTGCGCCTTCACCTCGCGCTGGAAGCGCTGCACCACCACCCGGTTGTCCATGTGGTCGGGGTGCACGATCTTGAGCGCCACCCGCCGGTCCATGCGCAGGTGCGTGGCCTCGAACACCGCGCCCATGCCGCCCTCGGCCAGCAGCGCCTCGATCCGGTAGCGGTCCTCGATCACGCGGCCGATCCAGTCGGCGTGCGCCGGGGCCTCGCCAGATGCTTCGTCGGCGGAGTCCTCGCTCATGTCCGGCGACAGTATGACGCCCGAAGCCCGCATGCAGCAGATTCATCGGACCTCGAGCGGGAGGATCCACGGGGTGTGACCGAACACCGGGCGCTCGGCGCGCGCGAGGTCCACCGCGGGATCGACGAGCAGCTGGGGGGCGCGGCCGTTGAGGGAGACGCGGGCCTCGACCCGGATCTCGGGGTCGACGCCGAGCCGCGCGCGCACGTCGGCCCGCGCGATGGCGGCGGCCTGATGGAGGAGATGCGGGCGCCCGCTCAGCTCGGAGATCTGGGGCTCGGTGAAGAGCGCGCGCAGGTCGAGCTCCCACACCGCGCCGCTCTCGGGGTCGCGGGCGAAGAAGCGGGCCTCGCCGTCCTTGTCGCGCAGCTTCATGTGCCACGAGAAGCGGTGCCCCTCCTCGGTCCACGACGGGTCGCCGGGGTAGAAGAACGGGCGCAGCGGGAGCGCGAGCTGCACGGCGAGCCAGAGGGCGCCGAGCGCGAAGAGTGCCCCGGGACGTCGGCTCGGCCGGTGGGCGCGCGCCTCGCCGAGGCGGAGCCAGCGCCGCGGCCAGTCGGGCGCGAAGAAGATCGTGGTGACCGCGACCGAGAGCATCGGGAAGACGCCGATGTCGAAGAGCTGCGCGTTGAGGAAGTGGAAGGAGAGCAGGACGCCGAACATCCACGGCCGGGTGCGGCGATGGGACAGCAGCGGCCAGGCGGCCAGATCGATCGCGGCGCCCGACCACGACATCAGGACCGCGAGCCAGGGCTCCTCGAGCCAGGGCCCGACCAGGGGCATCGCGCTGCGGTCGGCGAGCCAGATCCGGAGCGGCCAGCCGCTGAGCCAGTCGGCGTTGAGCTTCGCGACGCCGGCGTAGAAGTAGACGAGCCCGATCTGCGCGCGGAGCAGCCAGATCGCGCCCCGGGGGATGGTCTCGGCGCCGCGGCGGAGGGCCCGCACCGAGAGCGCGCGGTCGGCCGGAAGGGCGGCGAGCAAGAGGCCCAGCAGCCCGATGAGGTAGTCGTGGTTGAGGTAGTGGGTCTCGTCGAGCAGGAAGAGGTAGGCGTGCCCGAGGGTGAACACGAGCGCCGCGACCCGGTGCAGGGCCCCGGCCGCGAGCAGCAGGCCCGCGAGCGCGGTGATCACGACGTGCACGTGCAGCCCCACCCCCGGCCACGGCGCGACCCAGTGGAAGCCGTCGTAGGTGAGGCGGTGGGCCGGCTCGAGGAGCGCGCCGTCCACGAAGCCGTCGCGCAGATCGGACCAGCACCGATCGGCCACCAGGAGGCCGAAAGCCACCCGAACCAGCCCCAGCGAGGCTCCGTCCACCGGCTCGGCCGCTCGTTTCCTCAGTGATCTCGACCACTCGGCCAACACGTTCGCCACTGACGGGGTTCCCCCTACGCGCGGGTACAAAGAGCGTTATACACTGCCCGCCGTGCAGGTGGGCCCGACGGCCGGAGAGAGGAACGTGTCATGCGCTCGATTCGGATCTGTTCGCATCTGACCTGGATGGCCGCTCTCGCGCTCGCCGGCTGCGGCGGAGAAGAGACCGCGGAAGCCGAGATCGCTCCGATCGGTGAGCCGACGACGGTGCAGGTCGCCGCCGGGCCCGCGCCCGCGCCCCAGCACGGCGGGACCGTGGTCGTCGCCGGGCCGCACCCGGTGGAGGTGGTGCCGCACCAGGACGGCGCCGTGGAGGCCTACTTCGTGGCCGACGCCGCGCCCGAGCCCGCCTCGGCCCAGCTGACCGTGCAGGTCGCGACCGACGCGGGGCCGCGGCCGGTGATGCTCGTCTGGGATCCCGGCCAGGCCCGCTTCCGCGGATCGCTCACCGGGGCGACCGTGGCCCCGGGCCCGGTCGAGGTCTCGCTCCTCGTGCAGGGCCAGACCTACCGCGGCCGCGCGCCGACCGTGGTCATCATCGAGGCCCCCGCCGCGCCCGACGTGGTCGTGGAGCGGCGCGCCCGGGCCAACCCGCGCGCCGAGGTCGTGGTCCAGCGCCCGGAGCCGCCGCGGGCCAACATCGTGGTGGAGCGCCCGCGCCCGCCCGGCGCTACCGTGGTCGTCGAGCGCCCGGGCCCGCCGCGGGTCGACGTGAGGGTGCGCGCCCCCGAGCCGCCCCGGCCGCGCGTGGTGGTCCGGCGCCCGGAGCCGCCGCGCGTCGAGGTCCGCGCCCACGCCCCCCGGCCGCCCGGCGCGCGGGTGGTGGTGGAGCACCGGGGGCCCCGCGCTCGGGTGCGCGCCCGACGCGGCGGTGACGACGACGACCGCGGTCACCGTCGGCGCCGTCGCGGTGACGACGACGATTGATCCCGCCGGCCGCCCGAGGCAGTCTCGGCCCCGCCCCGATCCGTGATTCCGGATTCGGTGGCGGGGCCAGCTTTTTCCGGGCATAACGCGCCCGGAGCGCGCTCCCGGGGCGCGCGGGCCGACGTGCCCGATCCGTCCACTGGCGGACCGGGCTTTTCTTCGCTAGGAAGCGGCCTCCGAAGTGCATGCCCGGCAGCAGGCCGGACGAAATGGACAGGCGATGACGAAGGACCTCAGCAAGTACCGCAACATCGGGATCTTCGCCCACGTGGACGCGGGCAAGACGACCACGACGGAGCGGATCCTCAAGCTCACCGGTAAGATCCACAAGCTCGGCGAGGTGCACGACGGTGCCGCCACGACCGACTTCATGGAGCAGGAGCAGGAGCGCGGCATCACGATTCAGTCGGCCGCCACGACCTGCTTCTGGAAGGATCATCGCCTGAACATCATCGACACCCCCGGGCACGTCGACTTCACCATCGAGGTCTACCGCTCGCTCAAGGTGCTCGACGGCGGCGTGGGCGTCTTCTGCGGCTCGGGTGGCGTGGAGCCCCAGTCGGAGACGAACTGGCGCTACGCCAACAACTCCAAGGTCGCGCGCATCATCTACGTGAACAAGCTCGACCGCCTCGGCGCCGACTTCTACCGCGTGGTCGACCAGATCAAGACCGTCCTCGCGGCCAAGCCCCTCGTCATGGTGCTCCCGATCGGCACCGAGGGTGACTTCGTCGGCGTCGTCGACCTCCTCGAGCGCAAGGCCTACATCTGGGACGACACCGGTCTCCCCGAGAACTACGAGGTCAAGGACGTCCCCGAGGACATGAAGGCGGACGTCGAGAAGTACCGCACCGAGCTCGTCGAGACCGCCATCGAGCAGGACGACGAGGTCTTCGAGAAGTACCTCGAGGGCGAGCAGCCCGACGTCGCGACCATCAAGCGCTGCATCCGCAAGGGCACGCGCGACCTCGCGTTCTTCCCCACCTACTGCGGCTCCTCGTTCAAGAACAAGGGCGTGCAGCAGGTGCTCGACGCGGTCGTCGACTACCTCCCCGACCCCACCGAGGTCCCGCCGCAGCCCGAGATCGACCTCGAGGGCAACGAGACCGGCGGTCACGCGGTCGTCGACCCGACCGGTCCCGTCCGGGCGCTCGCCTTCAAGATCATGGACGACCGCTTCGGCGCGCTGACCTTCATCCGCGTCTACTCGGGCACCATCAACAAGGGCGACACCCTGCTCAACACCTTCACCGGCAAGACCGAGCGCATCGGCCGCATGGTGGAGATGCACGCGAACGACCGCACCATGCTCGACGTGGCCCAGGCCGGTGACATCGTCGCCGCCGTCGGCCTCAAGAACGTGCGCACCGGTCACACCCTCGCGGACGTGAAGAACCCGGCGACGCTGGAGCCGATGGTCTTCCCCGACCCGGTCATCTCGGTCGCGATCATCCCGCGCGACAAGGCCAACAGCGAGAAGCTCAACGCCGCGCTCGGCAAGATGGTCGCCGAGGATCCGTCCTTCCACGTCGAGGTCGACGAGGAGTCGGGCGACACGATCATGAAGGGCATGGGCGAGCTCCACCTCGACATCAAGGTGGACATCCTCAAGCGGACCCACGGCGTCGAGGCAGACGTCGGCAAGCCGCAGGTGGCCTACCGCGAGACGATCACCCAGACCGTCACCGACAGCTACACCCACAAGAAGCAGACCGGCGGCTCCGGCCAGTTCGCGAAGATCGACTACACGGTCGAGCCCGGCGAGGCCGGCACCGGCTTCGTCTTCGAGTCGAAGGTCACCGGCGGCAACGTGCCGAAGGAGTACATCCCCTCGGTCGAGAAGGGCTTCAAGAGCCAGATCGACAAGGGCCCGCTCGTCGGCTTCCCGCTCCTCGACTTCAAGCTCATCCTCACGGACGGCGGCTTCCACGCCGTCGACTCCTCGCAGATGGCCTTCGAGGCGGCGGCCCGCGCGGCGTTCCGGCAGACCATGCCGAAGTGCGGCCCGCAGCTGCTCGAGCCGATCATGAAGGTCGACGTCTTCGTGCCCGAGGACAACGTCGGCGACGTCATCGGCGACCTCAACCGTCGGCGCGGCATGATCAAGAGCCAGGAGCAGGGCCCGACCAACGTGCGCATCAAGGCGGACGTGCCGCTCGCCGAGATGTTCGGCTACATCGGCGACCTCCGCTCGACCACCTCGGGCCGCGGCCAGTTCTCGATGGAGTTCAGCCACTACTCCCCGGTGCCGAACAACATCGTCGAGAAGGTCAAGGAGGAGGTGAAGGCGCGTCAGGAGCAGCGCAAGTAGCTCCCGCCCTCGCCTCACACGCGACGCCCTCGGAGCTGCCCGCTCCGGGGGCGTTTGCGTTCGGGGCGGCGCTCGGCAGACTCCCGCTCATGAGCGTCACCACCATCGACTGCGACTACCTGGGCGAGGGCTTCGCCGCCGCCTACCTGATGCGCGAGGGCGACCGCGCGGCCTTCGTCGAGACGAACACGACGCACGCGGTCCCGAAGCTGCTCGCGGCCCTGGAGGCCGAGGGCCTGCAGCCCGAGGCGGTCGACTGGGTGATCATCACCCACGTGCACCTCGACCACGCCGGCGGCGCCTCCGCGCTGATGGAGGCGTGCCCCAACGCGACGCTCCTGGCCCACCCGCGCGCGGCCCGCCACGCCATCGATCCGAGCAAGCTCGTGGCGAGCGCCCAGCAGGTCTACGGCGAGGAGACCTTCGCCTCGCTCTACGGCGAGATCCGGCCGATCGACGAGGCCCGGGTCCGCACGCTGGACGACGGCGAGACCCTGCGGTGGGGAGCGCGGACCCTGACGTTCCTGCACACCCGCGGGCACGCCAACCATCACTTCTGCGTGCTCGACTCGAAGACGAACGCGATCTTCACCGGCGACGCCTTCGGCCTCGTCTACCCGCGGCTCCAGCACCACGGGCTGTTCGCCATCCCCTCGACGTCGCCGACCGACTTCGACGCGCCGGCGGCCAAGGCGAGCCTCGACCGCATCGTCGCCACCGGCGCCGACCGCGCCTACCTCACGCACTTCGGCGGCCACGAGCAGCTCGAGGGCATCGCCGGGCAGCTGCATCGGCAGCTCGACGTCTACGGCGGCATCGTGGCGCAGGCGCTCGCGGACGAGATCGACGAGGACGCGCTCGACACGTTCTGCGAGGCTCGGGTCCGCGCGCTCTTCGACCAGCTGCTCGAGACCCACGGGCTGGCCGACGACGGCGGCGCGAGAGAGATCCTGAAGACCGACATGGAGCTGAACGCCCAGGGCGTGGCGTTCGCGGTGAAGAAGGCGCGACACAAGCTCGCGCAGAAGGAGGGGACGCGATGATCACCGGCATTCACGGCATGTACTTCTCGGAAGAGGCGGAGGCGCTGCGCGCGTTCATGCGCGACAAGCTGAAGATCCCGGCGCGCGACGTGGGCGGCGGCTGGCTGATCTTCGACCTGCCGATGGCCGACATGGGCGTGCACCCGGTCGACCACGAGGGCGCGCCGCCGTCGGGCACCCACGACGTGTCGTTCATCTGCGACGACATCGAGAAGACGGTGGCGGAGCTGAAGGAGCGCGGCGTCGAGTTCGACGACGAGATCCAGGACCAGGGCTACGGCCTCGTGATCCACTTCCGCATGCCCGGGAACGTGCGCGTCGAGCTCTTCCAGAAGAGGTACTGAAACCGGGGCGAAATGGCCCCTCGGCGAGGCCAGGTGCTAGGGTGTCCTCACCGTGGACGAGAGGACGACGGCGGCCGACGCCCGCGCCTTCGAACAGTTCACCCTCGAGGAGATCCGCCGGCGCATGGAGCGCACCGCGGCGGTCTGCGTGGGCCTGTTCGCGGGCGCCTGGATCATCGGCAGGATCGCGCTGGCGGGGCAGCCCCTCGAGGGCCCGGGCCGCCTCTGGCTCGGGGTGCTCACCGGCGTGGCCGCGGCGTCCTGGCTGATCTTCCGCTACCTGCCGCTCGCCGGCCGCCGCCCCCTCGTCTTCGCCCTCGTCATGCACACGGCGACCGCGTGGGGCGCGGCGATGCACGTGAGTCGGATGGGCGCCCTCGACAGCCCCTTCTTCTACGTCGTCTACACCCTCCCGCCGCTCTCGATCAGCCTCCCGCTGCGGCTGCGCGCGCGGATCCTGATGACCCTCGCGGGGGCCGGCACCTTCGCCGTCACCTACTTCGCGCGGAGCCCCGCCTACCTGGATCACCCGATGATCCACGTGCCGATGGTGGTGCTGACCGCGGTGACGGTGATCAGCGTGGTGCTCGGGCACAACGTGCACCGGATCATGCGAGACCGGTTCCTCTTCGGTCGCCGGCTCGAGCGACAGCAGGCGCAGCTCGCCGCCCACGCCTCGCGGCTGGAGCGCGAGGTCGACGATCGCTCGCGCGCCCTCGGGGATCTCGCCACCGCGCTGGAGTCGGCCACCACCGAGCGCGCGGACGTGGCGCGCCAGCTCCACGACGACCTCGGCCAGCTGATCGTCGGCGTGCGCATGGAGCTGGCCCACCTCGAGCGGCGGCTCGCCGACGTGCCCGCCGGCGACGGCCCCAAGCTCGACTACCTGTCCAACGTCGTCGAGACGCTCGACGGCTCGGTGCGGCGCTTCATCGACCGCCTCCGCGAGCCCCGGAGCCTCCCGCCGCTGTCGCGCAGCCTCGAGGAGCTGGTGGCGCCGCTGCGGGCGCGCTCCGAGCTCGCGCTCAGCACGTCCGTGCGGCTGGAGACGCCGCTGCCCCCGCGGGAGCGCGAGGCCATCTACCGCCTCGTGCAGGAGGCGCTCACCAACGCCTTCAAGCACGCCCACGCCTCGAGCGTGCGGGTCTCGGTCGACGGCGACGCGCGCCGCGTGACCGCCGAGGTGGTCGACGACGGCCGGGGCTTCGACCCCCGGATCGCCGCGACCGGCTACGGGCTGCGCGGGCTGCGCGAGCGAGCGGCGGCGCTGGGCGGGGAGCTCGACATCGAGAGCGGCGCGGGCGGCACCGCCATCCGCCTGCACGTGCCCCTCGCCCCCGCGCCCCGGCTGGAGGCGTCGGCGTGATCCGGGTGCTCGTGGCCGACGACCACCCGATCGTCGTGCAGGGCATCACGCGCTTCGCCGAGGTGGAGCCCTCCTTCGAGGTCACCGCGTCGGCGGGCGGCGTCGAGGCGCTGCTGGAGCTGGCCCAGGCGCACGAGGTGGACGTCATCAGCCTCGACGTCCAGATGCCCGGGATGGCCGGGCCACGCACGGTGGAGGCGGTGGCCCGCTTCGGCGCCCCGATCCTGCTCTTCACGCTGCACCCGATCGACGCCGCGATCGCCGCGCTCGTGCACGCCGGCGCGCGCGGCTACCTGCCCAAGTCGAGCTCGCTCGAGGACTACGTCGACGCGCTCCACGCCCTGCACCGCGGCGAGCGACGCCTCCCGCCCGAGCTCCAGGCCCTGCTCGACGCGCCGGCGGCGCAGGCCCCCGACGAGATCCTGACCCCGCGCGAGCTCCAGGTCTTCGAGCGCCTCGCCACCGGCGAGACGACCAAGGAGGCGGCCTTCGCGCTCGGCCTCTCGGCGAGCACCGTCTACACCTACAGCGACCGCATCCGCCGCAAGCTCGGCGTGCGCACCCAGGCCGAGCTCGTCCGCGTCGCCGCCAGCTGGGATCTGGACGTCTAGCAGCCCGCGGCGAAAATGACTGCGCTCGCCGATCCATCACGCGCATCTTCGCCGCGCACTGCTAGAGCGGCGAGACCGGGAAGCGCGAGAGGCGGCGGGCGGCCACCTTCGCGGCGTGGAACCCGCACATCCCGTGGACACCGCCGCCGGGCGGGGTGGAGGCCGAGCAGAGGAAGACGCGCGGGTTGGGCGTGGTGTAGGGGCTGAGGCGCGCGACCGGCCGGGTGAAGAGCTGGAAGAGGTCGGCGACGCCGCCGGTGATCGCGCCGCCCACGTAGGCCGGGTCGTAAGCCTCGAAGTCGGCGGCCGTCATCGCGTGGCGCGCGAGCACCAGGTCCCGGAACCCGGGCGCGAAGCGCTCCATCTGGGCTTCGATCGCGGCCGTGTGATCGACGGTGGAGCCGTGCGGCACGTGGCAGTAGCCGTAGCCGGTGTGCTTGCCGGCCGGGGCCCGGGACGGGTCGAACTCGCTCTGCTGCACCACGAGCACGAAGGGGCGCTCGGGGTGCTCGCCCCGCCACATCGCCGCCTCGCTGGCCGCGATCTCCTCGAGCGTGCCGCCGACGTGCACGGTCGACGCCTCGCGGGCCCGCGGATCGCGCCAGGGGATGGGTCCGTCGAGGGCCCAGTCGAGCTTGAAGACGCCGGGGCCGTAGCGGAAGCGAGAGAGGCGGCGCAGGTAGCGGTCGGGGAGGACCGAGCCCGCGATCTCGGCGAGGCCGCGGGGCGCGGTGTCGAAGAGGTAGATCCGCGCGGGCGGCAGGTCGGCGAGCGAGCGGACCCAGCGGCCGGTCTCGATCCGCCCGCCGAGGCTCTCGAGCAGCGAGGCGAGCGCCTTCGTGATCGCGTGGCTCCCGCCCTCCGCCACCGGCCACTCGGCGGTGTGCCCGGTGAGGAGAAAGACGACCGCGAGCGCCGCGGTGAGCTTGTGGTCGAGCGGCATGATCGCGTGCGCGGCGCAGCCCGCGATCAGCGCCCGGGCGCGGTCCTCGCGGAAGCGCTTCGAGAGCCCGGTGGCCGAGCGGATCGCGCGCAGACCGAAGCGCAGCATCTGGATCGGGTGCTTCGGGATGCCGAGCGGCGCGAGCAGGTCTTCGAGCAGGCCGTGAGGGTTCGAGAGGAAGGGCGCGATGAGGCCACGGTAGGCGCCGGCGTCCGGCCCGAGCTGGGCCATCGTCGCCTCGAGGTCGCGGTGGAGCAGCACCGCCGGCCCGTCGTCGAGCGGATGCGCCACGCTGATCGGCGGCTGGATCCACCGCAGCCCGTGCGCCTCGAGCGGCAGCGTGCGGAGGTAGGGCGAGAGGATGCCCATCGGGTGCGCGGCCGAGCAGACGTCGTGATGGAAGCCGGGCAGCGTGAGCTCCGCCGTACGGGTGCCCCCGCCGATCTGCGCGTGCCCCTCGATCACCCGCACCTCGGCGCCCTGCTGCGCGAGGGAGACCGCGGCGGCCAGCCCGTTCGGCCCCGAGCCGATGACGACCGCGTCCGTCACGCCTCGGCCGCCCAGGGCTGACGGGTACGGAGCTCGGCGACGTCGAGGGCGCCGCGCTCGAGCTCCCCGGTCTTCGCGTCGACGATGCGGTAGGCGAGGCGCCCGCGGCCCAGCGGCTGCGACTCGACGAAGACGCATCGGAGCTCGCCCTCTTCGAAGCCGCACTGCGCCTGGATGGCCGACAGGAGGCGCTCGTCGTGGAGGTGGCCGTCGCCGAAATTCCAGCCGAGGGCCATGCCCGCGATCAGCTCGCCGTCGAGGTACTCGTAGTCCTCGAAGCGGTCGACCGCCTTCGGGATGAGCAGCGGCAGGGCCCGGCCGTGGAGGTGCATCAGCCGGAAGCCGAGCACCTTGCCGACGAGGCCGACGGCGGTGCCCTCGTCGTAGAAGCGGGCGAGCTGGTCGTAGATCCAGCCGGACGACTTTCGGAGCTTGGCGAGCTTCACGTGGCTGCCCTCGCGCAGGAGCCAGACCGAGTAGGCCCAGTTCCCCGCGTAGTAGCGCATCGACAGCAGAAACGAGAGGCGCTCGGGCAGGAGGTTGCCGGCGAGCGGCAGCGCCACGAGCGCGAGCGCGAGGAAGACCGCGAGCGGCGCCGAGCCGAGGTCGAGGATCGTGACGTCGGGGTGCGCCCAGAAGAGCGCGAACGCGCCGTAGACGACCATCACGTTCCACTCGATGGGCACGCCCATCGGCACGTTGCTGGTGATGTAGCCGTGCAAGAGGAGCATGAGGATCATGCCGACGACGAGGAGGTCACCGGCGGGCGCGAAGACGAGCACGAGGGGCACGCCCAGCTCGAGCGCGGTGCCGAGGTGCGCGAGCACGACCGCGAGCCGCGACGGGCGGAGGTCGCGCGGGAAGTCGCGGTACATGCGGCGGCGCAGCCAGCGGAAGCGGGTGAGCGGGCCGTTGCTGGTCATCACGCACACGACGGTGGGGAAGTGATGGTTGAGCTTGGAGAACCCGGCGAAGAACCAGAGCGCGAGCTGCACCGCCTTGGCCCCCGCGATCCAGTCGCCGGCGAAGAGGAAGACGACGACGGTGACCCAGTAGTGCTCGGCGCGGGCCGCGAGGAAGAGCGTGCGGTCGAGCACGCCGAGGATCGGGACGAGCGCGGCCACCGCCATCAGCAGCCGCGGGTCGAGGGTGGGCGCGGTGAGCAGCGCGACGAGCACGCCGACGAGCGCCGCGTAGAGCCCGACGTCGAGCCAGCTGCGCGTCACCCCGCCGACGAGCGGCGCCCGCGGGAAGAGCGGCAGCTTGGTCGTCCCGGGGCGGAGGAAGTAGAGGAAGCCGCCGACCGGCGGGAAGTAGCGCCCGGTGAGCGGGCCGCTCCCGCAGCCGAGCCCGAGCACCTCGAAGAGCATGCTCCAGAGGATCGCCTTCTGGAACGCGAGCGGCGCGAGCCACCACGAGGCGATCTCGAGCGGCGGCCCGAGGCTGGGCGAGAAGCCGCAGAAGAAGACCCAGCCGCCCACGTAGGCGAGCACCTTGAGCCCGTACGCGAGGTAGATGCCGAGGGGCGCGCCGTAGCCCTGCATCGCCCAGGCCTCGCACACCAGCCGGCCCCGCTCGGCGAGCGGCAACCGACGCCAGGCGAGCGGATCGTACGGCGTCGGCTCCGGATCGAGCAGCCCCATCCCTCTCCATCCTCGTGCGCGGCGCCGCCGCGAGCCAGGAGGGTATCAGAAGCGCGCGGACAGCCCGGCGAACGCGCCGCCCGGCAGGGGCGCGAGCTCGGGGGCCCAGCGGAAGGCCTGCGCGTCGCCCTCCTCGTCGTCCTCGGGCTCCGGGTGCGGCCCGCTCGAGAGCTCGTAGCCGAGGAGCGCCCCGAGCAAGCTGAGCGCCCCGCCGACCGCGCCTCCGACGATGGCCCCGGTCCAGGGATCGTCGGTGGCCGCGCCCACGAGGGCGCCGACGCCCACGCCGACCCCGGCCCCGACGAGCCCGCCGAGCACCGGCCCGGCCGCCTCGGCGCTGCCGCCCGTCTCTTCGCCGGCCAGCCAGACCCCGAGGCTCGCCCCGAACGGGAACGCGATCGCGGCCCCGATCATCGCCCCCGCCCAGATCCCGTCCGCGTCGTTCCCCCGGTCCACCCCGGCGGTGCCGGCCCCGAGCGCCATGCCGATCGCGACCATCGAAGCCGCCCCCAGGAACCCGCCCAGCACCTCGTACCCCAGCCGAGCCTCGTAAGGCGGCACCGGCCCCCGCTCCTCTTCCTCCTCCGCCTCCCAGTCCGACCAGTCCTCCTCCGCCTCGGACTCGGCAGCGGACTCGGACTCGGACTCGGACTCGGACTCGGAAGCGGCCTCGGCAGCGGTCTCGACCTCGGCCTCGGCGTCGCTCTCCGCCTGCGCCGCCGCCCCTCCGGCGAACGACCACCCCGCGATCACCAAGCACAGCGCGCCCCGCATCGACGGGGCCGTACCACGAAACCCTCTCACGGACACCCGGCTGGGGACCACGGGTAGGCCCGATCCGCGGCCAGCGCCTCCGCGTCGTCCTCCGGCACGCCGGCCACGCAGACCAGCGCCTCCAGGAAGTCGTCGAGCACGATCGAGCGCCAGACGCGGTCCGCGCCGAAGTGGTCGACCAGCACCCGCATCATTCCGTCCCGGCCGATCGCCACCCGGTCGAAGGGCTCCTCGGCGCTGTCGGCGTCGTAGGCGTCCCAGAGCACGCCGGCCACGATCTCCTCGCGGAGCCGGCCGTCCGCGGTCACCCCCCGGAAGTCCGACTTGGCCTCGCCGTTCTGGAGCAGCCGCTCGAGGTCGATCACCCGGTTCGAGCCGCGGAAGGTGTCGACGATGATCGGCCGGCCGGTGACCATCGCCGCGAAGAAGTAGGCGAGGCCCTCGCCGTAGGCGAGCTCCGGCTCGACCTGACGGTCCCGGTGCGCCCCCGCCGGCGAGGTGTCCCGGCCGTAGTGGTCGACGAAGTGGTGACCGAGCTCGTGCAGCACGATGTCGTCGTCGTACTCGTCGGTGTCGTCGAAGCCGCCGCCGAGGCTGATCTCGTCGTCCCCGTAGCAGGAGCCGCAGTCGTACGCGCGCCCCTGCTCCCAGCGGTAGGTGAGCGTCGGCGCGGGCGCGGCCACGTGAGGCGCGTAGAGCGCGAAGGCGTCGACCGAGACGTCGACCACGTTGAAGGCGCCCCCCACGTCGTCGGCGCGCGCGAGCAGCTCGAAGCGCGCGTCCGCCCTCCCCTCGGCCTCGAGCGCGTACACCGAGGCGGCGCGCGCCCGGTCGGCGACCCGCACCGTGTGCCCCTCGTAGGCCGCCTCGGCCCGCGCCACCACCCGCAGGGTCTCGTCGGCCCGCGTCTCGTCCCCCAGCGGCAGCACGAAGCCGCCGTCGTCCTCCGTGAAGCCCTCCGCGAGCAGCGCGTCGTCGCGCCAGAGCTGCACGCGCACCCGCCGCGCGGGCCGGGCCTCGAGCGCCCCGGTGAAGCCGCCCTCGTCGAAGACGCGATCCTCGTAGCGGACCGCGCCGACCACCACGGCGCCGTGGGTCACCGGCCGCGCGTCGGGCCAGCCTGCGTCGAGCGGCGCGGGCTCGGTGTCGGGGGCGTCCACGCAGCCGACGACGAGCGCCGCGAGGCAAGCGAGCGCGCCGCGAGGGAGAGACATCGGCCGTCACCATGACGCACCGATCGGTCACCGTCACCCCGGGAGCGCGATGCGCGGCGGGATCAGGAAGTAGACGATGCGCGAGTCCAGCGGAGAGTCGTCGCCGTAGACGGTGAGCCTCGCCCGGAACACCTGGGGCTCGATCTGCCGCGGCACCGCGTCGTTGCGGGCCGGGTGCACGTCCCAGCAGACCGGCGTGCCGGGCACCAGGGCCCCGAACACGTCGGGGCGCCCGTCGCCGTCGCCGTCCTCCACCGGAGCCACGGCCGAGCAGGCTCCGCCGCCGACGTTGACCTCGAGGTGGTCGATGAACTGCAGCGCGTCGCCGTCGTCGCCGTCCTCCTCGCTCGCCTCGATGCGCACCCGCAGCGGGACCCCGCGCACGAGCTCCTGGATGGCGTCGGCCACCGCCGGCACCACCGCCGCGTCCCGGCCGTCGAACACCAGCGGCGCGCCCCTGGCGTCGAGGGAGCCGCTCTCACGGGCCAGCGCCTCGAGGTCGGCGCGCTCGGCGCTCGCCGGGTCCCCGCTCCACACCCCGAGCAGGGTGACCCCCGCGTCGCGGAGCGCGCGCCCGGCCTGGGTCGCGGTCACCAGGCCGTCGCTGTCCTCGTCGGTGAAGGCCACCAGGATCTTCACCGCCTGCGGCCGGAAGCCCACGCAGCCCAGCCGGGCGGCGCCGCTCACGCAGCCCGACTCGCTCCCCGGCGAGCCCCCGGGGTCGACGACCGACCAGGCCGCGCCGAAGAGCTCCTCCACCGAGCCGGTCGCCGTCGTCTCGAGCGCCGCCCGGGTCGCCTCCGGCACCGCCTGCAGGGGCAGGAGGTTGACGAAGGTGGACGTGAAGTAGCCGCCGCCGCTCCAGGGGCTGGCGATGCACGAGCCGCGCGTGGGGTCCTCGGTGCAGCTCCCGGTCAGGCTGCACACGAGGCCGGCCGCGCAGTCGGCGTCGGTGTCGCAGGAGAAGCCGGTCTCGTTGCAGGTGAGGTTCGAGAGGAGGCTGGTGGTCGCGGCGCGCAGGGTCGACAGCTCGGTCCGCATCGACGAGGTCACGTCGAAGAGGAAGTAGAGATCGGCGAACTGGATGCTCGTCCGGAACTCCAGGGTGTCGACCGGGGGATCGGGCTCCGCCATGTAGTCGACGACGAACACGAAGTCGCCGCGGGTGAGCGGGCTGACGCGCGGGTCGTTCGGGTCCGTGCCCGCCGCGCGCTCGATGAGATCGGAGACTCCGTCGCCGTCGGTGTCGGCGTCGGTCGGGCTGGTGCCGCGCTCGACCTCGCTGAGGTCGGTCAGCCCGTCGGCGTCGCTGTCGAGGTCGCGGAAGTCGGGGATGCCGTCGCCGTCGGTGTCGAACGGCGGCGAGAAGAGGTCGTCGTCGCCCGCCTCGCGCATGTCCGAGATCCCGTCGCCGTCGGAGTCGAGGTCCTCGGAGTCGTCGAGGCTGTCGCCGTCGGTGTCGGCGCCGTGCTCGTCGCCGTCGAGGATGCGGTCGTTGTCGCTGTCGTTGTCGCGGAAGTTCGGCCGGCCGTCGCCGTCCGAGTCGATCGGCGGGTCGAGCACGCCGTCGAGCTCCACCCGGTCGAGCACCAGGTCGTTGTCGTCGTCGAGGTCGGCGTAGTTCGGGACCCCGTCGAGGTCGTAGTCGCCCTCCCCTTCGACCGCGTCCGGCATGCCGTTGTCGTCGCTGTCGAGGTCGACGAAGTCCGGCTCGCCGTCGTAGTCGGAGTCCCGCGGCGGGGTGGCGAGGCGGTCGTCCCCGGCCTCGCGCGCGTCGGGGATGCCGTCGTCGTCGCTGTCGAGGTCCAGGAAGTCGGGGGTGCCGTCGCCGTCGGTGTCCCGCTCGGGCGCGCCCTCGTCGAGGTCGCGGATCCCGTCTCCGTCCGAGTCGGCCATCGGGCCCGCGTCCCCGCGCCCGGCGTCGACCGCCAGCAGGTCGTGATCGACCGCGCAGCCGCCCAGCAGCAGGGCGAGGAGGAGAGTCCTGAGCATCCGAGGGGAGGAGGCGGCGATGGGCCGGGGCTGGCTCACTTTCGAGAATATGAGCCATTTCGCGCGCCGCCGCGCATCCTGACGTCGTGACCGACCCTGAGCGCCCGAGGATGCTCGCGCTGGTCTCCCGGGAAGGGAGACCCGCCGCGGTGGCCGAGGGTATCGATGACGAAACGCTCGTGGAGCGCGCCCGGGGCGGCGATCGCTGGGCCGAGGAGGCGCTCTATCGTCGCCACGCGGCCGCGGTGACCTCCGCCGTCGTGCGCCTGGTCGGTCGGCACGCGGACGCCGACGACATCGTGCAGGACACCTTCGTCATCGCCTTCGGGCGGCTCGAGACGCTCCGGGCGGGGAGCGCGTTCCGGGCGTGGGTCTCGCGGATCGCGCTGAACGAGGTCCGGCGGCATCTCCGGCGGCGAAAGCTGCTGCAGCTGGTGCACCTCGACCGCGGGGTCGACGACGCGGGCTTCGCGGCCCGGGCGGTCGACGGGACGCGCCCGGATCTGCGGGCGGAGCTGGCGGAGCTGGATCGCATCCTGGCGACCCTGCCGGTGGAGCAGCGCCTGGTCTGGCTCCTCCACCGCGTCGAGGGCTGGTCGATCCGCGAGACCGCCGACGCGGTCGACTGCTCCACCGCGACGATGAAGCGACGCCTGAGCGCCGCGGACAGCGCGATCGACGTCGCGCGCTCGGGGAGAGGATGGACGACGTGAGCCCTGACCGAGAGACGCCGACGCTGCGCGCGCTCACCGAGGACGCGGTCGACGAGGCGCGCCTGAACGACAACTGGCGCGCGATCGCGGCCCGGCGCCGCACCTCGCCCCCTCGTCGGGCCGGCTGGAAGGTCGCCGGCGCGCTCGCCGCCGCCGCCGCGGTCGCCCTCTTCGTGCTCGGGCGGGAGGACGCGCCCGAGGCGCTGACCCTCGTCGACGGCGGCGCCTTCGATCGCGTCGAGGGCCCGGTGGTCGACCTGTCCGACGGCTCGCGCCTGCAGCTCGGCGCCGACGCCGACCTCGAGGTGCTCGAGAGCTCGGGTCAGCGGGTCGCGCTCCGGCTGGCCCACGGCGTCGCCCGCTTCGAGGTGACCCCGGGCGGGCCCCGGCGCTGGGTGATCGAGGCCGGCGCCCGGGTCGAGGTCGTCGGCACCGTGTTCACGGTCCGGCGCGACGGCGACCGGGTGGACGTCGAGGTCGAGCGCGGGGTGGTCCTGGTCCGCCACGAGGACCTGGACGACGGCGTGACCCGGCTGACGGCCGGAGAGTCGGTCCGGGTGGGCGACACGGAGCCCCTGGCCCTCGCCGGAGAGGCGGCCGACGCGCCGCGCGAAGGCACGATGGTCGACGAGCCGGCGGCGGACGAGGCGGCGGCGGACGAGGCGGCGGCGGACGAGGCGACGCCCGTCCAGGCCGAGCAGGCGCTCGTCGAGGCGGAGCCCGCGCCGCCGCGCCCCTCCACGCGGCGGCCTCGGGGCCCGAGCGCCGACGCGCTCTGGGAGCGGGCCGACGCCGCGCGCGCCGGGGGCGACCCCTCGGACGCGGCCGCGGCGCTGCGCCGCCTCCTCGCGGAGCACCCTCGGGACGCCCGGAGCGCGATGGCCGCGGTCACCCTCGGCCGGCTCGCGCTGCGGCGCCTGGACCAGCCGGCGGAGGCGGCCGAGGCGCTCGCCCGCGCCCTCGCGCTCGGCCTGCCCGGCGCGCTCGCGGAGGACGCACGCGCGATGCGGGTCGAGGCGCTGACCCGGGCGGGCCGGGCCACGGAGGCGCGCGCGGCGGCCGCCGAGTATCATGACCGCCACCCGGACGGACGTTGGGCGGAACAAGTCACGCACTGGGCGCCGGCCTCCTCGCCGTAGCCGCGCTCCTCTCGCACACCTCGGCACTGGCCCAGGCGGAGGCCCCCGCGCGCGCGGCCACCGTGCTCGTGCCGCGCTGCGACCCGCCGTTCGGCGGCCCCCGCTTCGCCCGCCTGCTCCGCCTCGAGCTCGGCCTCGCCGGCATCGAGGAGGTGACCGTCGTGACCCTCGGCCCCGAGGAGACGGCGCCCGAGGCGCCGCTGATCGTGCACTTCCGCGCCGGCTGCGGGGAGACGGGCACGGTGCTCGTGGTGGTCGCGGCCGCCGGGGGCCCGAGCGTGCATCAGTCGGTCGACATGACCGAGCTCGCCGCCGAGATGCGCCCTCGCACGATGGCGGTCGCCGCGGCCGAGCAGGCCCGGCTCCAGCACCTGATCGCGGAGCGGGAGCGGGAGACCGGGCGCCCGGCCACGCCCACCCCCGAGGCTCCCTCGGCCGAGCCCGCCCGCCCGCCGGCCACCCGGAGCCTCGTGGTGCCCCTGCCGTCTCCGCCCCCGCCCGAGCCGCAGGCGCCGCCGCCCCCGCCCGAGCGGCTCGGCGCCTTCTGGATCGCCTTCGAGGCCCGCGGCTTCCCGGAGTCGGGGACCTGGCCGCTCGGGGCCCGGGTCGGGGCGGTCTTCGATCTCCCGCGCCCGCTCCGCTTCGGCCTCGACGTGGGCGCGAGCTTCGCGTCGGGCGACCACCCGAGCGGGCAGGCCGAGCTCTGGCTCCTGACCGCGGGCCTGCTCGCCGCCGTTCGCCTCGAGCCGACCCCCTGGCTCGCGCTCGCGCCCGGCGTGCGCGTCGACGTCGGCTACGCGACCCTCGCCGGCCGCCCCACCGAAGGAAGCACCCGCCGAGGACAGGGCGCGAGCGTCGCCCTCGCCGCCACCGCGCGCGTGGCCGTGTCTCCGTCCGAGCGCTTCGCGATCTTCGGAGACCTGGACCTGGGCGTCACCCTGCTGGGCCACCGCGGCCTCGCCGGCCCGGAGCCGGTGGTGGCGACGACGGGGTTGGCGACGGCGTTGCGTGTCGGTTTTGCCCTGACGCTCTAGCAGCGTGCAAAGCACGCTGCAGAGCGTCCCCGTGCCCCTGCCCGTGCCCGCGCCCGTGCCCGCTCGAGATCCGAGTCCCGAGCCCGAGCCCGAATCCGCCCCCCGCCTCTCCGTTCACTCCTCCGCCCCGTCCTCCGCCCGGAGCCCCTCCTCCGCCCCCGTCGTCCCCGCGTCGCTCGGCCCCGCGTCGCGGGCCGCGCCGTCGAGGGTCGGATCGACCTCGATGCAGCCCGGCGCGAGGAGCGCGAGCTTGGTCATCACCGCCACCGTGAATAGCTTGTTCCGCATGGATCGCCCCGCTCAGCTCGCAGGAAGATGGTACCCGAGAGACCCCGGCGCCTGCCGCGACGCGGTCGGACGCTACGGCGCCGACGCCGAGCCGAAGGTGGCGGCGCAACGTGGGTTGCTGGCGCCCCACGCCGGGTGGGCCTTCTCCGGCGACTGCGCGGGGCGGGGCTATCGCTGGCTCGCGGCCGCGCACCCGAGCCCCTCGGTGGTGGTGCTCTGCGGCTCGCACCGCGGCCCGGAGGGGCCGAACACCGCGTTCGTGGGGGACGGCTGGGAGACCCCGCTCGGCCGCATCCCGACCCACCCGCTGGCGGAGACGCTCGCCGCCGAGCTGTCGCTGGACGAGGAGCCGGTGCAGCCGCTGCGCCCGGACAACGCGGTCGAGCTGCACCTGCCGTTCGTCGCCCACCACTTCCCGGGTACCCCGATGATCATGATGGGCATCGCGATGGCGAAGGTCGCGCTCGAGATCGGACGGCACGTGGGCGGGCGGCTCCGCGAGGCGGGGGAGGATCCCGTGTTCGTGGGATCCACGGACCTCACCCACTACGGACCCAACTACGCCTTCGCGCCGCGCGGTCGCGGGCCGGACGCGGTCGAGTGGGTGCGCAGCCAGAACGACCGCGGCTTCCTCGACGCGGTGCTCGGCGCCGACGCAGAGATGGCGCTGAGCCATGGCGTCGAGCACCGAAGCGCGTGCTGTCCCGGCGCGGCGGTCGCCACGATGGAGGCGGTGCGCGCCTTCGAAGGCGGCCTGACGCCGGTGCTCGTCGATCACTACCTCAGCTTCGACGTGCGCCCCGACGAGAGCTTCGTCGGCTACGCCTCGCTCGTGCTGTGACCCTCGTTCCCGACCGGGGGCGCTGGGAGCTCCCCTCCCCGATTACCCCCAGCGCCCCACCCGCGTCGCGAGGTCCTGCGCGTACCGGTCCTCGTTCGGGACGTCGCGCGGGGCCTCGTGCAGGCGCGCGAGCCGCCTCGGATCGACGTGCTCGACCGGCCCCGGGGCCGGCGCACGGAACGTCGAGACGGTGCGCATGCACTGCTCGCTGACGCGGCGCGCGCGTCTCTGAGCGCGCTCGCAGAGGAACTGCACGGTGTCCGGACGTTCCCCCTCGCTGTCCGGCGTGCTGACCGCATCCTGCATGCCCCAACTGGGAGCAAGAGGAGGGCCAGCCCCCGCCGCGTGGCCGCTGGAGCCGGCGCGACGAAGGTTTTGCGCAGCCGCGACCGAAGGGCGCAGCGGAAGCGCACGCCGTCTCAGATCGAGATGGATCCTTTGCGGAAGTCGCTCGCCGCGAGGTGAACGTTCACCAGCACGGGCTTCCCTTCCTTGGACAGTCGCTTTGCCTCATCGATCGTCTCGTCCACCTTCGAGGCGTCCGTGAGCAGGAGCCCCACCCCGCCGTACCCCTCGGCGACGGTGTGGTACGGCGTGCGCAGAAGGGTGGTGCCCACGTCGTCTCCGAGGAGCTCCACCTGGTCGCGCGCGATCTGCTGCCAGGAGGCGTCGGTGCCGACCACCGCGATCGGCGCGAGCCCGTGACGCACGCAGGTGTCGAACTCCGCGAGGCTGTACGCGCTCGAGCCGTCGCCCCAGATGAGCCAGACCTCGGCCTCGCGGCGGACGCAGGCGGCGCCGACCGCGAAGCCGCCTCCCACCCCGAGGGTGCCGTAGACGCCCGGATCGAGCCACGAGAGCGGGCGCCGCGGCTTGAGCACGTAGGCGCCGGTGGCCACGAAGTCGCCGCCGTCGGCGACGATGACCGAGTCGTCGGCCATCTTCTCCTCGATGCGCTGGAAGAGGTAGATGGGGTCGACGAGCTCCCCTTCGGTGGTCGCCTGGGCGGCGATCTCGTCGTCGCGCTTCTGCTCGCGCTCGCGGCAGGCGGCGATCCAGCTGTCCCAGCGCCCGCGCCCGGTCCCGAACGCCTCCGCGAGGCCGCGCAGGAAGTCGGCAGGGTGGGTGTGCACCGCGATCTCCGGGCGCCGGTTCTTGCGCAGCTCGTCCTCGGCGAGGTTGGCGTGCACCACCGTGGCCTTGCTGCCGATGCTGCGGCCGTACTTGAGGCGGAAGTCGAAGGGGAAGCCGCAGACGATGACGACGTCGGCCTCCTTGAGCGCGCGCCCGCGCTTGTGCCGGAACTGGATGTCGCTGTCGCGGCCGAGCAGCCCGCGCGCCGCGCCGCCGAGCCACACCGGCATGCCGAGCTTGTCGACCGCGTCGGCGAGCGAGCGCGGGTCGTGGCAGCTCACCATCGTCTGGTTGCCGATCACGAGCGCCGGCTTCTCCGCGCGCCGCAGCCGCTCGACGACCTGGTCGATCTGCCCGTGCACGTCGTTGCGCCGCGGCAGCCGCACCTCCGGCAGGTCGAGGTCGACGTGGGGCAGGTGGAACTGCTTGTAGAGGTGGCCCTTGAGGTAGAGCTCGAGCGCCTTGGCGCCGAGGCCTTTGGCGTTCTCCACCCCGCTCTCGCTGATGTACCAGCCCTTGACCACCGACTCCGGGTAGAGGAGGTCGACGGGCACCTCGACGAACACCGGTCCGGGCACGCCGCTCTGCGCGATCTCGAGCGCCTTCTGCACCGTCGGCCCGAGCGCGGGCACGGTGCTCACCGCGGTCGCCCACTTCACCGCGGACTTCACCATCGAGAGCTGGTCGATGTCCTGCAGCGCGCCCCGCCCCTTGAGCAGGGTCGCGGTGGCGCCGCCGAAGATCAGCAAGGGGGTCTGCGCCAGCTGCGCGTTCTTCACCGCGGTCAGCGTGTTGGTCACGCCGGGGCCGGCGGTGACGGCCGCGACCCCCGGCACGCCGGTCATGCGGGCGACCGCGTCCGCCGCGAACACCGCGCTCGCCTCGTGGCGCACGTCGACGATGTCGATGCCGCGCGCCTTCGCGCCGGTGAGGATCGGCGAGATGTGCCCGCCGCAGAGGGTGAAGATCTGACGGATGCCGTGTCGCGTGAGGACGTCCGCGACGATGTCTCCGCCATGTTTCTCGGTGCTCATGCGTGGCCTCCTGGCGCTCGGGGTGCGCCATTCTGCACGCGCGCCCCGCCCGGATCAAAGCTCGGCTTTACGGACCATCGCCCCACCCCTTGCCGCGGGGCGGCGCCGCGCGATGATGCGGCATGCGTCCCCGCCGCTGCGTGTTTCTCCGGGGCGCGCCCGGCGAGACGCGGCGCGCGGCCGTCGCCCTGTGCGCGGCGCTGTCGCCCGCCGATGTGCTGTGGGTGAGCGACGCGCCCGCCCCGGCGGGCTTCGAGCACAGCACGCCCGGCCGGGTGCGGCGGCGGCTGGGCGGCGCGTTCGACGCGGTGGTGATCGACGCGCACGTGGCGCTCGACGCCGACGTGATCGGGCAAGCGCACGGCTTCGTGCGGGGCGGCGGCGCGCTCGTGCTGCGCTGGCCGGACGCCCCTCCCCTCGCCGGGCGCGAGCGGCTCGCGGCGCACCCCTTCGGCCCCGAGGACGTGGGCACCCGCTTCTTCGCGCGGCTCGAGCATCACCTCTCCCCGCTCTCGGGCCAGAGCCCCGCCCCCCTCGCGCCCGCCGATCGCGCGGTCCGGGGCACGCCGGAGCAGGCCCGGGTGGTCGAGGCGCTGAGGGGCGCGCTCGCCGCCCCGCGGCCCAGCGCGACGGTGCTGCTCAGCGATCGCGGCCGCGGCAAGTCGAGCGCGCTCGGCCTCGCCCTCGCCGGCCTCCCGCCCGAGGTGAAGGCGGTGGTGAGCGCGCCGAGCCGGGAGGCCGCCGCCGAGCTCTTCCGCTTCGCGGGCGACCGCGCGCTCACCCACGTCGCGCCGGCCGCCCTGCTCGACGTCGAGGCGGACGTGATTGTGGTGGACGAGGCGGCGCAGATCCCCGTGCCGCTGCTCCGCGCCATCGCCGCCGCCCACCCGCGCGCGCGGCTCGCCTTCGCCTCGACCGCGCACGGCTACGAGGGCACGGGGCGCGGCTTCGTGCTCCGCTTCGTCGACGAGCTCCGCGGCGGCCCCCGCCCCCTCCACGAGCTCACGCTCGAGGCCCCGATCCGCTGGGCGCCGGACGATCCGCTGGAGCGCGCCGTCTTCGCCGCGCTCGCGCTCGACGCGGAGCCCGCCGAGGGCGTCGACGACGTCGGGCTGGAGGACGTGGAGGCGGTGGTGCTGCACCCCGACGCGCTCGCCGCCGACGAGCGAGCCCTCCGCGACACCTTCGGCCTGCTGGTGCACGCCCACTACCGGACGACGCCGAGCGATCTGCAGCGCCTGCTCGACGCGCCCAACCTCGTCGTGCACGGGCTCCGCGCCCGCGGGCGGATCGTCGCCGCCACCCTCGCGGCCCGAGAGGGCGCCCTCCCCGCCGCGCGCTGCGAGGCCATCGCCCGCGGCGAGGGGCGGATCCGCGGTCACGCCCTCCCCGACACGCTCATCTCGCACGCCGGCCGGGTGCGCGCGGGAGAGCTGCCGATGATCCGCAGCGTGCGCATCGCCACCCACCCCGCGCTCCGCCGCCGCGGCCTCGCCACCCGCCTCATCGCGCACGTGCACGAGGTCCACGCGCCCGCGCTCTTCGGCACCCTCTTCGGCGTGACCCGGGAGCTGCTCGCCTTCCGCCGCAGCGTCGGGTACGCGCTCGTCCGGGTGGGCAGCTCCCGCGGCGCGCGCACCGGCGAGCCGTCGGCGGTGATGATCCGCCCGGTGACGCCCGAGGCGCGCGCGCTCGTGGACGGCCTGCGCGTCGACCTCGCGCGGGAGTGGCCGCTGCAGCGCGAGCTGCTCGACGGGGCCGGCGACCTCCGCCTCGATCCCGCCCTCGCCGAGGCGCTGGCCGACGGCCTCCCCGCGCCCACCCCCGCCTCGCCCGAGAAGATCGAGGCCGACGCCCGCGCCTACCTGTCCGGACCGCGGCCCTACGAGGCCGCCGCCCACGCCCTCACCGCGCTGGTCGAGGCCCACCGCGACCGCGTCGAGACCCTGCCCGAGGCCGACGCCGCCCTGGTGCGCGCGCGCGTGCTCGAGCGCCGGCCCTGGCCCGAGTGCGCCGCCGCCGCCGGCCAGCCGAGCGTGCCCGCCGCCATGCGCGCCCTCCGCCGCGCCCTCGTCGCCCTGCTGCGCTTCTAACCGGTCTTGGGCCGGACGCCGGTGGAGACCGGGGCGTCCCACTCGCCGGAGGTGCCGATGACCGTCTCGAGGGAGACGCGGTCGCCGCCCGACTTCTTGGCGCGGTACGCGTTCTCGTCGGCGCGCTGGATGAGGCCGCGGGCCTCGTCGGTGGTGCGGGCGGTGGCGACGCCGACGCTCGCCGTGACCGGCTGCTCGGCGTCGAACGCCTCGCCGACCGCGCGGACCGCCTCGGCGAGGCGACGGGCCACCGGCATCGCCGCGACCGAGTCGGTGTCGGGCAGGAGGACGACGAACTCGTCGCCGCCGTAGCGCCCGGGCACGTCGACCTCGCGCGTCGCCGACGCCAGCGCGTGCGCGATCTGGCGCAGCACCTCGTCGCCGGCCTGGTGGCCGCGCAGATCGTTCACCCGCTTGAAGCGGTCGAGGTCGATCATGACCACCGCGAGATCGGCCCCGCGCCGCACCCGGGCGAGCTCGTCCTCGAGGCGGGCCATGAGGTGACGGCGGTTGAAGAGCTGGGTGAGCGGGTCGCGCAGGCTCAGCTCCTCGAGCTTGGTGTTCGCCGCGAGCAGCTCCGCCTCCCGGGTCCGGATGCGCGAGACGAGGAGCCCGACCACCGCCGCGGAGAGGACGAGGAGCGTCGAGAGCAGCCCGGTGGTGACGGCCGCCTCCACCCGCCCGGGCGCCGCGCTCGCGAGCGAGGGCGCGTCCGGCCCGTAGGGGATCCAGCCGTTGGCCTCGGCGACCACCACCGCCGAGTAGAAGGCCGCGCCGCAGAGCGCGAGGGACACGCCGACCCGGCGGCCGACCACCAGCGTGTTGAGGATGGCCGCGAAGAAGTAGATGGAGACCATCATCGTCGCGGTGCTGCCCACGCGGTGCACGAGGAAGGTGAGCACCGCCATGTCGACGACGCCGCCCAGCACCGCGCGGCCCATGCCGCCGATGCCCTTCCAGATGAACAGCTGCCCGAGCAGGGCGAGGCCCACGTACACGCCGAAGACCCAGCGGTGCTCGGCGAGGGCGGGGTGCACGAGCGGCATCAGCGCGAAGGCCACGCCCCCGAGCACCACGCGGCTCCACGCCGCGGCCAGCTGCAGACGGTCGCGCTCCCGTTCGTCCATGCCCCCGCCGGACACGGTAGCACCAGAAACCGTCACGTTCCCGTCATGGAGCCTCACGAAGGAGACCGGACGCGCCAGACGCTCTATCGTTCTGGACGATGGGGGCCGCGAAGAAGAGAGCCACCCTCGAGGTCGGGGCCCGCGAGGTCTCCATCTCGAGCCCGGACCGCGTCTACTTCCCGCACGCCGGTCACACCAAGATGGACCTCGTGCGCTACTACGTGGCGGTGGCCGAGGGGGCCCTGCGCGGCGCCGGCGGCCGCCCCACGGTGCTCAAGCGCTACGTCAAAGGCGTCGAGGAGGAGTTCTTCTTCCAGAAGCGGGCCCCGAAGTCCCGCCCCGCCTGGCTCGACACCGTCGTCCTGCGCTTCCCCAGCGGACGCAGCGCCGAGGAGGTCGTGCCCCGGGAGGCGGCCGACCTCGCCTGGATGGCGAACCTCGGCAACATCGACCTCAACCCCCACCCGGTGCGCGCGGAGGATCTCGATCACCCGGACGAGCTGCGGGTCGACCTCGACCCGGTGCCCGGCGTCGAGTGGCCGCAGATCATCGAGGTGGCGAAGGTGGTGCAGGAGGCGCTCGAGGCGCTCGGCCTGGTCGGCTGGCCCAAGACGAGCGGCTCCCGCGGCGTGCACGTGAACGTCCGGATCCACCCGCGCTGGAGCTTCGACGAGGTGCGGCGCGCGGCCCTCGCGCTGGCGCGGGACGTCGAGCGGCGCGCGCCCTCGATCGCGACGAGCAAGTGGTGGAAGGAGGAGCGTCACGGCGTCTTCCTCGACTACAACCAGAACGCCAAGGACCGCACGGTGGCGAGCGCCTGGTCGGTGCGCCCCACCAAGGACGCGCGGGTCTCGATGCCGCTCACCTGGGACGAGCTCTTCGAGTGCGATCCGCGCGACTTCAACCTCGTCACCGCGCCCGCGCGCTTCGCGGAGCGCGGCGATCCGCACGCCGCCATCGACGAGAACCCCGGCTCGCTCGAGGCGCTGCTGGAGCTGTCGGCGCGGCACGAGGCGGACGGGCTCGGCGACGCCCCCTGGCCGCCCCACTACCAGAAGCGCGCCGACGAGCCGAAGCGGGTCCAGCCCTCCCGCGCGAAGAAGCCCGGGAAGCCGGAGGTAGAGAAGCCGGCGGCCAAGACGGGGCGACGCAAGCCGAAGTTCCCGCTCCTCACCATCTCCAAGGCGGCAAAGAAGGAGGACGCGCTCGACGGCCTCGAGCGCTGGAAGCTCCGCCACCCGGTCGCGGCCTCACACCTCGAGCCGGCCGACGTGCTCGTCGACGCGATGCGCGGCCGCTACACGACCTGGACCCGGATCCGGGTCAACCTCCGGCACGTGCCCGAAGGCGAGCGCCCCGCCCAGGAGCCGCCCGACCCCGACTACGACCCCTGGAGCGAATGATCGCCAGGAGCCCGAGGCAGAGGAGCGCGGCCGGCCCGCGACCTCGACCCGGGACCGCCGCGCAGTCGCAGCCGCCCCCGCTCGCGATCCGCGCCGTCGCCAGCACGGCCACGCTCGGGTCGTCGGCGAGCGCGAAGCGGAGCTGCTGCGCGCCTTCGTCGCCGAGCCGCCAGGCCACCGAGAGGCGCCCGTCGGCGTCGGTGACGCCGCCCTCGGGATCCGCCGCGCCGCCCCCCTCGACGGTCAGCGTGATCGCCTCGCCGGAGACCGGCGCTCCCTCGGCGTCGGTCACCCGCACCACCACCGGCGTCGGCAGCGAGGCCCCCGCCGCCGCCGTCTGACCGTCGCCGCTCTCGACCACGAGCGCCCGGGTCGACGAGGCCGCGATCACCTCGAACGGGGCGCTGCTCCCGGTGACGCCGCCGTCGGTGGTGGCGACCAGGAAGACCATCGACGCCCCCGCCTCCGGCGTCACGGTCGCCATGGCCTCGCCGTCCTCGAGGCTCACGTCGAGGGCCGGGTAGACGCCGGCCGGATCGCTGCCGAGCGTCGCCGACCCGCCGACCCGCACCGTCTCGCCGCTCGCGTCCACCAGCCGCAGCGCCACCTCGTGCGCCGCCCCGACCCGCTGCGGGCTGGAGACCGGATCGAATTCGATCCGGACCGGCGGAGGCACGAGGGTCGGCTCCACCGTGAGCGCGTCCACCGACGCGTCGGCCTCTCCGTCGGTGCGCAGGACCGCGCGGAGTCGGAGGGCGCGCGCCTCGGCGAAGCGCACGCCGGTGAACGACGACGCCGGCGCCGCCTCCCCGTCCGCGGCCGCGCGGAGGCCGGTCCCCTCGGGCACCGACCAGCTCGCGCCGTCGTCGAGAGAGAGCTGATAGCCCACCTCCGCCCCGAAGCCGCTCGTCTCGTCGATCGCCTCGAGCGCGGTCAGGCCGACGAACGGGCGGGAGGGCACGAAGGACGGCGTGGTCACCGTCGCGACCCCGGCGTCGAAGCGGGTCTCGGCGGCCCCGACCGCGAGCGTCACCTCGCCGCCCGGGTGCGGGCGATGAGCGGTCGCGGGCATCAGCAGCTTCTCGGTCTCGGTCGAGGCGTCCTCGGCGAGCGCGTAGACCGCCGCGTCGCACCGGAGCGCCGCCGGGCCCGCGAGCGCCACGCCGTTGGTCGCGCTCCCGAAGAACAGCTTGCCGGGCACCGGCGGCGCGAAGGCGCTGCTCGTCCCGCGGGCGAGCTCCGCGCCGTCCGGCGCCACGAGGCGACAGGTCGTGTTGGGCAGCGCGGTGGCGATGGCCACGAACTGCGCGCCGAAAGGCAGCGCCAGCTCCCGCCCGAGGAGCGAGGGCGGCAGGAAGGTCACCGCCTCGCCGCCGTCTCCGTCCCCGTAGGTGATCACCCCGATCGGCGTGTCGCTGACGATCCGGACGGCCTCGCCCGCCCCCTGCGCCGCGCCGCCGGTCAGGGTCAGCTCGCCCCCCGCGGGCACGGTGGCGGTGGAGGTCGCGCCGCCCGATCGGTAGTACGTCAGGCTCGCCGCGCTCGCGCCGGCGGCCACCCGGATGTTGCCGCTCCCGACCCCGATCAGCGTGGTCGCGGCGGGCGGGATCGGCGTGATGTCGCCATCGTCGCTGCCCCGGACGACCACCACCGGCGCGTCGCTGGTGAAGTGGACGCTCGCGGCGTCGCCGACGAGGGTGGGGATCCGGCGCGCGCTACCGCCGGTCACCGTCTCGGGCGCGAGGCCGGGCTGCCCGAAGGTCAGCGTCGCGTCGCCGAACGGGGCGACGACGAAGAGCGCCTCGTCGAAGCGCGGCGAGGGGATCACGAACGCCTGCCCGGCGAACGACTCGGGCGGGAGCGCGTCCCCCCCGGCGCCCAACCAGCTCGCCGCGATCGGGCCCGCCGAGACGATCTCGGAGCCGAGCATCGCGCGCGTCCGGTTGCGCCCCTCGAGCGCGCCGCCGAAGAAGTCCGCCGCGCCGTCGATCACGACGTCGTTGGAGGCGACGAGGCTCACGATCGTCGCGTCGGTGGCGAGGAAGTCGCCGGTCACGAAGGTCCGCACGACCGGGCTCGGATCGGTGAAGAAGGCGAGCTCGTCCACCGCCGCGCCGCCTCGGTCGCCGCCGTAGAGCACCACCGAGGAGGCGCCGGCGGGCAGGAGCGGGACGCGCACGTGGTAGACGCCGAGCGCGCTCGGGGTCGACACCCCGGAGGCCAGCGGGCGGTCGAGGGCCGCGCCGTCCTGCCACGCGGTGACGTCGAAGCCGTCGACCGAGAGCCCGCGCCTCAGCTCGCGCGGCAGCGCCGCGACCGGGATCGAGAGCACGGCGCGCGGCGTCTCGAGGCCGAGGTTGTCGACGTCGAGGCGGGCGCGAAGAGGCTGCCCGCGCTCCTCCCAGCCGGCCCTCGCCTCGAGGCGGCCGCGGCCCTCGGCGAGCTCGGCGCCCGGGCTGGCGGCGTACTCCCCCGTCTGCCCGTCAGCCGGGGCGGAGAAGTCGAAGACGGTGGTGTCCTGGGCGGCGGCGGGAGAAGCGAAGAGGAGGATCAGGAGCGGAAAGAAGCGCATGGGCTCCCATCATAGATCGGGTGCGCCGGCAAAGATCCGCTCCAGGTCGTACGGCGGCACGTCGGCGATCTGGTCGAAGCGGCAGGCCTCGGGCGGCTTGTCGTGCCGCCAGTGGCGGAAGGTCGCCGCGTGCCGGAAGCGCCCGCCCTGCAGGTGGTCGAACTTCACCTCGCAGACCCGCTCGAGCCGGAGCGGCTCCCACGAGAGGTCCTTGCCCGCGCTCCAGCGGCTCTGCATGCCGGGCTGGCGGGTCTCGCCCTCCATCGCCTTGGCCCAGCCGGCCCACGGGTGGTCGTCGAGGGCCCCCTCGCGCAGCGGCTCGAGCTCCTCCGCGAGCGCCCGGCGCTGGTCCATCTTGAAGCTGCTCGTGACGCCCACGTGGTGCAGCTGCCCCTCGAGGTCGTAGAGGCCGAGCAGGAGCGAGCCGACCAGCTCCCCCGGGCCCTTCTTGTGCCAGCGGAAGCCCGCCACCACGCAGTCGCAGGTGCGCACGTGCTTGATCTTCAGCATCGCGCGCTTCTTCGGCTGATAGGTCAGCGACTCGGGCTTGGCGATCACCCCGTCGAGCCCCGCGCCCTCGAAGCGGCGGAACCAGCGCTGCGCCTCGTCCGGATCGCGAGTCACGGGCGTGACGAACACCGGGTCGCGCACTTCGGCGAGCGCGCGCTCGAGCCGCTCGCGCCGTTCGGTCATGCGGGCGCCGCGCAGGTCCTCGCCCCCGAGCGCGAGCAGGTCGAACGCGACGAAGCTCGCCGGGGTCTTCTCCGACAGCTCTTGCACCCGGGACTTCGCCGGGTGGATGCGCATCTGGAGCGTCTCGAACTCGAGGCGGTCGTCCAACGCCACGATGAGCTCGCCGTCGAGCACGCACGCCTCGGGCAGCTGCGCGAGCAGGGGCGCCTCGAGCTCCGGGAAGTAGCGGAGCATCGGCTTCTGATCCCGGCTCTGGAGGTAGAGCTGATCGCCGTCGCGGAAGACGAGCGTCCGGAAGCCATCCCACTTGGGCTCGAAGAGGTGGCCGCCCTTTCGAGGGATCGCCTCGGCGACCTTGGCGAGCATCGGCGCCACCGGCGGGCCGAAGGGGAGCGTACGCGGCGAGAAGGTGGATCGGGGCACGCCCCTACTGTAGCCCCGGCGTGCTCGGGCGGGTCTTCGCCGACAGCTCCGAGGCCCGGACGAAGGGCGCGAGCCGCGCGTCGCCCGACGCCTTCAGCTGGGCGGGAGGGCCCTCGAGCACGATCTTGCCCCCGTGCAGGAACGCGAGGCGCTCGCTGACTCCGAACGCGCTCTGCATGTTGTGGGTGACGACGACCGTGGTGACGCCCTGCTCGGTGCGCAGCCGGTCGAGGAGGCGATTGACCCGGGTGACGTTGATCGGGTCGAGGCCCTCGGTCGGCTCGTCGTAGAGCACCACGTCCGGATGCATGGCGAACGCGCGGGCCAGCGCGACCCGCTTGCGCATGCCGCCCGAGAGGCTCGACGGCCACATCTTCTCGATGCCCGGCAGGCTGACCTGCGCCAGCGCCTCCGAGACGCGCTCCGCGATCTCGGGCTCCGGCAGCAGACGATGTTCGCGGAGCCCGTACGCGACGTTGTCCTCGACCGAGAGCGAGTCGAAGAGCGCGCCCTCCTGGAAGAGCATGCCGATGCGCTTGCGCACCCGGACCCACTCGGGCTCCGGCAGCTTCGTCAGCTCCTCGCCGTCGAAGACGATGGAGCCCGCGTCCGGGCGGATCAGCCCGATCAGGCACTTGAGCAGCACGCTCTTCCCGCAGCCGGAGGGGCCGATGAGCGTCAGCAGCTCCCGCGCGTTCACGTCGAGGTCCACGCCGTCGAGCACGGTCTCGTCGCCGAATCGCTTCACCAGGCCGCGGATCTCGATCAGCGCCACCCTCGACGTCTAGCACGGTTGACCGCGCCGCCGCCCAGGGCTCATGGTGAAAGAGGAGGAGGGTCCGATGGGCATGACTTGGGTTCACGAGAGCCCCCCGGTCTGGGACGCCGACAAGGCGCGGATCGTGGGCGAGGCGGCCCCGGGCATCTTCGATCCGAGCTACCGGGCGATGACGCCGGGGCAGCTCGCGCCGGGGGAGTGGTGGCGCGTGGAGCGGGACGGCCGGACGGTCGGCTACGGGTGGCTCGACGTGAACTGGGGCGACGCGGAGATCCTGCTCGCGGTCGACCCCGCGCATCGCGAGCGCGGCGTCGGCTCCTACGTGCTGGAGCACCTGGCGCGGGAGGCGCGAGGGCTCGGCCTCAACTACCTCTACAACGTGGTGCGGCCCGCTCACCCGGACGCCGATCGGCTGCTCGCCTGGCTTCGCGGTCGCGGCTTCGTCAGCTCGAGTGACGGGCGCCTGTTACGCGCCGCGTCGACGCGCGCCCACGCAGAAGCTGCGTCGGCCCCCTGAGGCCCGGTGCATCGACCGGGTCAGTCCGTCACGCGGCGATCAGCTCGAGGATCCGCGCCGGGTGGGGCGCCCGGGCGAACGCGTGATGGCGCGGGCGCGCCGCCGCGGGCCGTCCCCCGATCACGATGATCTTCGGGCACGCGGCCGCGATCAGCTCCCAGCCTTCGTGCGCCTCCAGCGCGCTCAGCGCGGCCTCGCCCAGCACGAAGGCCTCCGGCGCGCGGGCCCGACCCGCGAGGATCTCGGCCACCTGCCGTCGCAGGCCCGCGATCCCGTTGGACAGGAACACCGGGTGACGATCGATGAACGCCATCGCCAGGCGCATCCTCAGCCCTGGGCTCGGGTGCGCGATGATCACGCCTCTCCCTGTTCGAATCTCCATACGGCTCTCCTTTTCCGAGGTTCAGGAGGGCAGGAAACGTTCCAGGGTGGCGACGACGCGCCGCGTCACCGACGCTGTCGGTCCACCAGGTCGGAGATGCGGGTGCTCTCGCCCTCCGGGTTGGTGGCCGGCACCCAGACCTCGCTTCCCTCGGCGCGGCGGAAGCACGCGAGCGCCCAGAGCACCGTCGGGAAGGCGATCTCGTCCTCCGGGATCTCGTCCCAGTCGAAGAGCCCGACCGCCTCGCTCTCGGGCCCGGCCGCGATGTCGGGGGAGGCGAGCGACGCGCGATACATCAGCTGGATCTGGCTCAAGCGTCGCACGGTGTAGACGGCGAGCAGATCTCGGATCACCAGCTCCGCGCGCGCCTCCTCCCGGGCCTCGCGCCGCGCGCCCTCCTCGGGCGCCTCGTTCTGCTCGAGGTAGCCGGCCGGGAGCGTCCAGTAGCCGCGCCGCGGCTCGATCGCCCGACGGCAGAGCAGCACCTTGCCCTCCCAGGTGGCCACCGAGCCCACGACGATGCGGGGGTTGTCGTAGCGGATGAACCCGCAGCGATTGCACACCGCGCGCTCACGGTCGTCACCCTCGGGGACGCGGACCTCGAAGTCGGGCTTCGTCATGCCGACACCTTCGGACCGACCCGGAGCCGCGTCCACTTGAAGTCGCCGCGCCTCTGCGCCGACCATGCGCGGGTGCGCCTCGCCCTCGCCTGCTCGCTGCTCTGTCTCGCCGCGTGCGAGCCGGATCCGCCGGACGTGGCCGAGCCCGAGCCCCCCGCCGCGCGGGCCCGGCTCGAGGGCTGCGCGCTGTCGGCGACGCGCGGGTTCGACGGCGAGGCCCCGGTGCTCGGTGACGACGCGCTCGTGACCCACGCCCCGTCGCCCACCCTCCACGTGCTCGACGCAGAGCGCCCCCCGATCCCCGTGCCGCTCGACCGGGTCGACGCGCTCGACGACGCCGCCGACGGGTGGCTGCTCGCCGGCCGCGTGGCCGACGGAGGCGTGCTCGTCTCGCTCGGGCGAGACGGCGCCGAGCGACGCCGGATGTCGCTCCCCCACGCGCTCGTCGACGCGCAGCTCCGGGTCTCCGGCGATCGCGCCTGGCTCTTCGGTCGCGCCGGAGGAGAGCTGCTGCTCCTGCGCGCCGAGCTGCTCACCGCGAGCGTCGAGGAGGTGCGGCGGGTGCGCGTCGGTCCGCGCGCGGTCGCGCTGCTCGCCGCGGATGGGCGGCGCGCGTTCGCGTCCTGGACCGCGCCCGGCGCCGAGCTCTGGACGCTGCGCGGCGGCGAGCCCGTCGAGGTCACCGCGGCCCCCGACACCCCGCGCGCCCTCGCGGTCGGCGAGAGCCCGCGCCTCGTCGCCCGCGCGCGCGACCGCACCGGGCTGTGGCTGCACGTGGGGAGCGCGACCGCCCGCGCCACCGAGCCGCGGGCTCGCCCCCGCGACGTGGACGCCCGCGGCCTGCCGGACGCCACCGCGCTCCTCTACGCCTCGGAGCAGGATCTCTGGCTCAGCCGGGTCACCGACCTCGGCGTGCGCGCCGACCCGGTGGTGGTGGCCCAGGGGCCGCGCGCGGGGCAGCTCCGGGGCGACGCCGAGCGGCTCTGGATGGCGTGGGAGGCCGACGGCCGATCGTACGCGCGGTCCGCGCGCTGCCCGTGAGGGGTTTGTCGGTGAGGGGGTCTTGCGTCATCCTGACCCTCGGGGGGTCGCTTGGACCTACGAGTCGAGGTCATCGAGACGCGGCGGGGGCCGCGCGAGGCGCTGATCGTGACGCCGGACCGCGAGGTCGTCGTCGGCCGGGATCGCCTCTCGGCGCTGCGGGGCGCGGCCCGGCGAGGCGCGACCGAGCCGGGCGCGATCGACGAGACCATCCTGCACCAGGCGCGGCGGCACCCGGACGCGCACTTCCTGATCTTCCGCGCCAAGGACGACGACGGCGCGTGCCGGTACCGCTTCGACGAGGGCCTCGACGACGCGGAGGCGCGGGAGCTCGCCGCCCTGATGGTCCGCTCGCAGATGACGACCTACCGCGAGCTCGTCGGCGCGGGGATGCACCTCTTGCTCCACGCCGAGCTCGGCTTCCGCGAGGTCGAGCTGTTCCGGAGCGAGAGCCGCGCCGCGCTCGCCGAGCTCGAGGCGGGCGGCGGAGACCCGGGCGCCGCGCTCGACGCCTGGATCCTCCAGCACCTCACCTACTTCTTCGCCATCAGCTACGCGAAGCTGGTCTCGGAGACGCTGCCGTCGCTGCTCCCGCTGCTCGAGCAGCGGGCGCCTCAGCTCCGCGACCGGGTGGAGGCCGCGCGCCTCAGCGCCGGCCCTTGATCTTCGCCCAGGTGTCCTTGAGCGTGATCGTGCGGTTGAGGACCGGCGCGCCCTTCTGGTGGTCGACCTCGTCGGCCACGAAGTAGCCCAGCCGCTCGAGCTGGAAGCGCGTCCCCGCCTCGAGCTCCGCCGCCGCCGGCTCGAGCTTGCAGCCGGGGCGCACCTCCTTCGAGTCGGCGTTGAGGAACTCGAGAAACGACTTGTCGCCGTGGCCGGTGGGGTTCGGATCGGTGAAGAGGCGGTCGTAGAGCCGCACCTCCGCGTCGACCGCGTGCGCCGCGCTGACCCAGTGCAGCGTGCCCTTCACCTTGCGCCCGTCCGGGGAGCGGCCGCCCTTGCTCTCCGGGTCCCAGGTGCAGCGGATGAGCGTGACGTTGCCGTCCTCGTCCTTCTCGAAGCCGGTGCAGGTCACGAGCGCCGCGTAGCGGAGGCGGACCTCCTTGCCCGGCGAGAGCCGGAACCACTTGCGCGGCGCCTCCTCGAGGAAGTCCTCCCGCTCGATCCACAGCTCCCCGCTGAAGGGCACCTTCCGCTTGCCGAAGCTCGGATCCTCGGGATGGAAGTCCATCTCGAAGTCGATGACCTCGCCCTCCTCCCAGTTCTCGATCACGAGCTTCACCGGATCGAGCACGCCCATGTAGCGCGGGGTCTTGGCGTTGAGCTCCTCGCGCACCGAGTGCTCGAGCAGGCCGACGTCGACGGTCGTGTTGTTCTTGCTGACGCCGATGCGCTCGCAGAAGGCCACGATGGCCTCCGGCGGGTAGCCGCGGCGACGCAGGCCGCTGATCGTCGGCATGCGCGGGTCGTCCCAGCCGTCGACGTGCCCCTCCTCCACCAGCTGCAGCAGGCGCCGCTTGCTGAGCACGACGTGGTCGAGCTGGAGCTTCGCCATCTCGTACTGCTTCGGGGGCTCGGGCTGGCCGAGCGCCTCCAGGAACCAGTCGTAGAGCGCGCGGTGGTTGACGAACTCGAGCGTGCAGATCGAGTGCGTGACGCCCTCGATGGCGTCCGACTGACCGTGCGCCCAGTCGTACATCGGGTAGATGCACCACGCGTCGCCGGTCCGGTGATGGTGGACCTTGCGGATCCGGTACATCAGCGGGTCGCGCAGCTTCAGATCCTTCGACTGCATGTCGATCTTGGCGCGCAGCACCGCCTCGCCCTCGCCGATCTCGCCGGCGCGCATCTTCGCGAAGAGCGCGAGGTTCTCCTCGACCGACCGGTCCCGGTAGGGGCTCTCCACGCCCGGCTCGTGGAAGGAGCCGCGGCCCGCCTTGATCTGCTCGGGGCTCTGGCTGTCCACGTACGCCTTACCGTCGCGGATCAGCTGCTCGGCCCACGCGTAGAGCTGCTCGAAGTAGTCGGAGGCGAAGAAGAGGTTCTCGCCCCAGTCGTAGCCCAGCCACTTCACGTCCCGCTGGATCGACTCGACGTACTCGACGCTCTCCTTCTCGGGGTTGGTGTCGTCGAAGCGCAGGTTGCACTGGCCCCCGAGCTCGCGGGCCAGCCCGAAGTTCAGCACGATGCTCTTCGCGTGGCCGATGTGGAGGTAGCCATTCGGCTCCGGCGGGAACCGCGTCACCACGCGCTCCCGTCGCCCCGCTTCGAGGTCTTCGAGGACGATGTCCCGCACGAAGTTGCCGGCGCTCTCGTCCGTCTCGCGGCTGTCTTTGCTCACCCGGCGGAAGCTAGTCCGTCGCCGTGAGCGGCGGCAAGCGTCCGCGTGCTCCCGCGTTCATCACCCTCTATGCTCGCAGCATGCGAAGGGGTGCCGCGCTCGGGTCGATGCTGCTGATCACGTCGTGCGTGCTGCTCAACACGTCGTGTGGCGCCAAGACGGGGCTCCTGATCCCCGACGCGGACCTCCCGGAGGACGCCGGCATGGACGCGCCGATGGACAGCGGCCCCGACGCCCAGGTCTGCATGCCCCAGCCGATCGCCCTCGAGCGCCGCGGGGCTCAGGTCTTCCTCGCGATCGACCGCTCGAACTCGATGGAGAACAACCTCGCCGGCGGAGACCCGACCCCCTTCGAGCCCTCGCGGTGGGAGGTGCTCGGGCAGGTGCTCGGCGAGGTCCTGCTCGCGGACGAGGATCCGCTGCTGGAGCTCGGCGCGAAGTTCTATCCCGGCGTCGACTCCATGGGCAGCAGAACACCCGAGGAGGCCTGCTTCGTCGACACGGGCGTGGACGTGACCCCGGCCCGCGGCAACGCCGCCCGCGTGCTCTCGTTCTTCGACACCACCCTGCCGGCCGGCGGCACCCCGACCGCGGCCGCCCTCGAGGAGGTCCGCGCCTTCTACGAGAGCCGCCCGGCGCCCGGCATCCCGCGCTTCGTGGTGCTCGCGACCGACGGCGGCCCCAACTGCAACCCCGACACCGGCGTCCCGCCCTCGCGCTGCGTCTGCACTGGCCCCCGAGTCGAGTTCTGCGACCCGAGCTCGGAGTTCGCGCCCTACAACTGCCTCGACGACGTGCGTACCGTCGAGGCCGTGCGCGCGCTGTTCGAGGACCTCGGCGTCCCGGTCTACGTGATCGGCATCGACGATCCGAGCCGCCCCGACCTCGCCGACGTGCTCGACGAGATGGCGGTCGCCGGCGGGCGCCCGCGGGACGACGGCGACGGACGGCGCTTCTACAGCGTGCGCGACATCGACGACCTCAGCGGCGCGCTGACCACGATCACCGAGAGCATCGCGCGCTGCGTCTTCGACCTCGACCCGGTGCCCCCGGCCGACGCGACGGTGGAGCTCCGGGTCGACGGCGTCTTCATCCCGCAGGACCGCACCCGCACCGAGGGCTGGGACTTCACCCGGCCCGATCGCCGCGAGGTCACGCTCTTCGGCGGCGCCTGCGCCCGCGTGACCGAGACCGGTGGTACGGTCACCGCCGACATCCTCTGCGACGAAGAATGAGCGACCCCCTCCCCCGGATCGCGGCGTGCCTGCTCGGGCTCGCCGCCCTCGGCGCGTGCGGCTCGAAGACCGGCCTCGGCCTCGAGCTCCCCGACGCCACCGTGCCGCCCGAAGAAGACGCGGGCATGGACGCCGGCGTGATCCGCGACTCCGGCGTGGACACCGGGGTCGACGCGGCCCCCGTCTGCGTGCCCGGCATCGTCGCCCTCGACCCGTCGACGGTCGAGGTCGTCTTCGTCGTCGATCGCTCGGGCTCGATGCTCGCGGCGTTCGACGGCAGCCCGCCGGTCGGCGGCGAGCGCTCGCGGTGGGAGATCCTCGAGGGCGCCATGGGCAGCGCGCTGAGCGTGTTCGACGACCGGATCGGCGTCGGCGCGAAGTTCTTCCCCTCGCAGTCGATCCGGGCCGACGAGGGCCCCTGCGACGTGTTCAGCGGCCTCGACGTGAACATCGGCCCCGGCCGGGCGCCCGGCGTGATCAGCCAGTTCAGCCGCTGGAACCCGAACGGCGGCACCCCGGTCGCCGTGGCCACCCGCCAGGCGCTCGACGCGCTGCTCGCCCGCGCCGACGACAACAACGCGCAGTTCATCGTCGTCGCCACCGACGGCGCGCCGACCTGCGGCGAGTCGCCCACCTCCGAGGCGCTCGAGGTGATCCGCGAGGCGCACGAGGACCACGGCATCGACGTCTACGTGGTCGGCATCGCGAGCACCGAGCCCGAGGTGATGCTGCTCGACGTCATGGCGGTCACCGGCGGCCGGCCGCGCCCGGACAGCGAGCCTCGCCGCTTCTACGACGCGAGCGACCCGGGCCTGCTCGAGTCCCTGCTCTCCGAGATCACCCGCGATCTCGTGCAGTGCGTGTTCGCGGTCCCGATCCCTCCGGACGAGGACGACGTCGTCGAGGTGCTCGTCGGCGGCGAGACCGTGCCGCGCGACGTGACCCGCGCCGACGGCTGGGACTGGACGAGCGATCGGCGCGCCCAGCTCAGCCTCTTCGGCGCCGCCTGCGAGCGCGCCATCGCCACCGGCGGCGCGGTCCGCGCGAACATCAGCTGCAATTGAGTTCGCTCACAGGGACGTGGGCTCCCGCGTCCCTCTTTGCGTATCCGGGGTCGAGGGCTCGTGTGTGGAGCCCGTGCAGACGCCGGTGGGTGGACCGGCGCAGGGGAGGATGACGATGAGCAAGCGCGCTGCGCTCTTGGCTTCGATCTGTGTCGCGCTCGGCGCGGCCGGCTGCGACGGCGAGTCCGTCCCGGCGGACAGCGGCGTCACGCCGACCGACTCGGGCACGATGATGATGCAGGACGGCGACACGCCGGACACCGGCGTCGACACCGACTCCGGCGTCGACACCGACTCCGGCGTCGACACCGACTCCGGCGTCGACACCGACTCCGGCGTCGACACCGACTCCGGCGCCCCCGACACCGGCGTGCCCGACGCGGGCTGCGTCCCGGACGTGTGCGCGGCCGGCGAGTGCGGCGTGGGCGTGCGCGACGACGGCTGCGGCATGCCCCTCGACTGCGGCCCCTGCCCCATCGGCGGCCCCTGCAGCGACGACACCGGCTGCAGCCGCGGCGAGTGCCTCACCGAAGCCGACACCGCCTGGGACGGCGGCTACTGCACCGACACCTGCCGCGTCGACGGCGACTGCGGAGTCGGCGCCCACTGCGCGTTCCTCGACGACTTCACCCGGCTCGGGCTCTGCGTCGCCGACTGCGTCACCGACAGCGACTGCCGCGGCCCGTCGTACATGTGCCAGGACGACGACGAGGCGGGCAGGACCGAGTGCACCCCCACGGCCAGCGGAGCGGGCATGACCGGCGACCCCTGCTCGGCCCACAGCGACTGCAGCGGCGGCAACGACGGGTTCTGCATCCGCGAGGCCATCGGCTGGCGGGCGGGCTACTGCTCGCGCAGCTGCGCCGTCGACACGGACTGCGGAGCGGGCCAGCACTGCGGCTTCATCCCGGCCACCGGCGGTGACGGCGCGTGCGTGCTCGACTGCGCGAGCGACGCCGACTGCCGCGCGGACGGATACATCTGCTTCAACGCGGACGACGACGCGGGCGGCGTGGACGAGTGCGGCCCGGCCGGCACCGGGCTCGGCGTCCCCGGCGACGCGTGCCTCGGCGTCTGGGACTGCGCGGGCGGAAGCGACGCGCGCTGCGTCGAGGGCGGCGACTGGCTCGACGGCTACTGCTACCAGGCGGGCTGCACGGTGGACACCGACTGCCCGGCGAACAGCCACTGCTCCGACATCGGCACCGCCATGGCGCCCTTCCTCGCCTGCGTCCCCGACTGCACGAGCGACGGCGACTGCCGCAGCCCTGGCTACGCTTGCTGGGACGAGAACGGCGACGGGCGCGACGAGTGCTGGCCCGCCGGGACCGGCACCGCCGCCGTCGGCGCGCCCTGCACCGGCGTCTCCGACTGCGCCGGCCGCGAGCGCGCGATCTGCGCGCGCCGCCCCAACAACGACTTCAACGAGGGCTACTGCCTCCTGACCGGCTGCATGACGGGCGGCACTGGCCCGGCGAGCTGCCCGGCCGGCAGCCACTGCAGCATCGGCGCGATGGCCACCGAAGGCCTCTGCGTCGACTCGTGCGGCAGCGACGCCGACTGTCGCATGGACGGCTACCGTTGCTACGACACCGGTGACAGCGACACGGTCAGCGAGTGCTGGCCCGCGGCCACGGGCATGGGCGCTCCGGGTGCCCCCTGCCGCTGGCTCACCGACTGCGCGGGCGGTCAGAATGGCGCCTGCATTCTCGAGAGCCCGGGCACCGGCTTCCCGGACTTCCTGGGGGGCTACTGTGTGCAGACGTGCGCGGCCGGCTGCCCCGCCGGCTCGCGCTGCGAGTTCGGCGCTTGCTTCGACACCTGCACGGCCTCGACCATGTGCCGGATCCCGGACGGGTACAGCTGTCAGATGCCGATGGGCGCGACCGGCCGAGTCTGCTTCCCGATGTGAGCCGGCGGGGGGCAGCCGAGCGCGATCCGCGCTCCGACTGCCCTCCCCCCGGCGTCCCGCCCATCGGGACGGGCGGGCCCCGGTTGTGCGATCCTATCGGCGAAGTGAGCGCGACGAAAAGGAAGCTTTCTCTCGAGGTGGGCGTGATCGGGGCGGGCACGGCGGGAGCCGCCGCCGCGATCGCGCTCGCTCGTCAGGGGCACCGGGTGACCCTCTACGAGGCGGTGCCGGAGCCCGAGCCGGTGGGCGCGGGGATCACGGTGCAGCCGACCGGGATGGGCGCGCTCGCGCGGCTCGGGCTGCTGGACCAGGTGATCGCGCGCGGCGCCCCCATCGACCGGCTGCGCTGCCTCACCCGGCGCGGGCGCACCGTGCTCGACCTCCGCTACGCGGACTTCCACCCGCTCGCGTTCGGGCTCGGCTTGCACCGCGGCGTGCTGTTCGAGACCCTCTTCGGCGCCGCCCGAGAAGAGGACGGAGTCACGCTTCGCTGCGGGGTCGCGGTGGAGGACCTCGCCCTCGACGGAGACCGGCGCGTCGTGGTGGATCGCGCCGGAGAGCGGCACGGGCCGCACGATCTGGTGGTCGTGGCCGACGGCGCGCGCTCGCAGCTCCGCGACGACACCCGGCTGACCCGGCGCGCCACCGCCTACCCGTGGGGCGCGCTGTGGTTCATCGGCGAGGACGCCGAGGGCGAGTTCGACCGCGAGCTCTTCCAGCGGGTCGACGGCACCGGGCAGATGCTCGGGCTCTTGCCGTCGGGGCTCGGGCCGCACGGGGAGACCCCGCGGGTGAGCCTGTTCTGGTCGGTGCGCGCCGACCAGGTCGACCGCGTCCGCGACGCGGGGCTCGACGCGTGGCGGGCCGAGCTGGAGGCGCTCGAGCCGCGCGCGGCTCCGGTCCTCGCGCAGATCGGCGACGTCTCCGAGGTGCTCTTCGCGCGCTACTGGGACGTGGTGCTCTCTCCGTGGCACGCCGACCGCGTCGTGTACCTGGGCGACGCGGCGCACGCGACGAGCCCGCAGCTGGGTCAGGGCGCCAACCTCGCGCTGGTCGACGCGCTCGCGCTGGCCGACGCGCTCGAGGGAGCCGAGGACGTCGCCTCGGGGCTGGCCCGCTACTCGCGGACGAGGCGCCACCACCTCGGCTACTACCAGTGGGCGACGCGCTTCCTGACGCCGTTCTTCCAGAGCGACCTGCGCCTGCTGGGCTGGCTCCGCGACGCGTTCATGGGCCTCGCCTGCCGCCTGCCCTACGTGCGCACCCGCATGCTCCGCACGATGTGCGGGCTCGATCGCGGGATCCTGCTCGCGGACCCGCTCCCGCTGCCGGAGATGCCGCGGCGGCTTCAGGCGAACGTTCGACCGGCGTGACCGAAGAGGTGGGCCTCGGCGTCCGAGAGCTCCACGTACGTCCGCGCGCCCGGCACCTCGAGGTGAGCCTCGACGAGCGCACAGATGCGCTCGACCAGCGTCGCCGCCTTCTCGGCCGAGAAGCCGCCGATGCTCACGACCCGCACGTAGCAGCTCGCGCCGGAGGCCCCGCCGAAGGTCATGAGCGCGGCCGGGGTCTGCACGGTCATCACCCACTTCTCGGGCTTGCCGGTGACCTCGGCGACGGCGCGGGAGAGCTCGGTGGCGAACCGGGCCCGGACCTCGTCGGAGACCTGGGCGTCGGAGTGGACGTGCGCGGTGGGCATGGACCACAGCTTACGTGGCATGCTCGCGCTCGTGTCGATCCGAGTGAGCAGCGCCTTCGACGGCGGAAACGGAGAAGCGGTCCAGACCGACAGCCCGGACGACGTGCGCGTCCGGATCGTCAAGGACGTCGGCGACCGCTTCATGCAGTGGTTCTACTTCCGGGTGACCGGCCACGCGGGCGCGCCCCTGACGGTGCGCATCGTCAACGCGCACGAGGGGAGCTACCGCGCCGGCTACGAGGGCTACCGGGCGGTGGCCTCGACCGACCGCAAGCAGTGGGTGCGGGTGCCCACCGAGTACGACGGCACCCAGCTCACCATCCGCCACCCGGGCGGGGCGGACGCGGTCTGGCTCGCCTACTTCGCGCCGTTCTCGATGGAGCGCCACGCCGATCTGATCGCCCGCTGCCAGCAGCACCCCTCGGTCACGCTCGAGTCGCTCGGGCACACCCTCGACGGGCAGGATCTCGATCTGCTTCGCTTCGGCGAGGGCCCGCTCCAGGCCTGGGTGATCGCGCGACAGCACCCGGGCGAGACCATGGCGGAGCACTGGATGGAGGGCTTCCTCGCGCGCATGCTCGACGACGCCGATCCGGTCGCCCGCCGACTCCGCGAGGCCGCGACCTTCCACGTCGTGCCCAACATGAACCCCGACGGCAGCCGCCGCGGGCACCTCCGCACCAACGCGGCCGGCGAGAACCTCAACCGCGCCTGGATGGAGCCGTCGATGGAGAAGAGCCCCGAGGTGTACCTCGTGCGGCAGCGCATGGAGGCGACCGGCGTCCACTTCTGCCTCGACGTGCACGGCGACGAGGAGCTGCCGTTCAACTTCATCGCCGGCGCGGACGGCGTGCCCTCGCTCACCGAGCGCCAGGCGGGCTGGCTGACCGAGTACCGGAGCGCGCTCGCGCGCATCAGCCCCGACTTCCAGACGCAGCACGGCTACGCGCCCGCCGCGCCCGGACAAGCGAACCTGCGCCTGTGCACCAACTGGGTGGCGGAGCGCTTCGGCGGCCTCGCGATGACGCTCGAGCAGCCGTTCAAGGACGCGTCCAATCACCCGGATCCGGTCTTCGGGTGGTCGCCCGCCCGCTGCCGCAACCTCGCCTCCGACTGCATCGCCGCGCTGTGGGCGATCCTGCCGGAGCTCGCGCCGGAGTCCGACGCGTGAGCGAGGTCCTCGAGCACCGCACTCGATGGTCGGAGGTGGCCGACGCGGTCGAGGAGCTCGCCAACCACGTCGACGACACCGCGGTGCGGCTCCCGTGCGAGCGCTCGATCGCCGACGGCGAGTGGGTCCGCTTCGCCGTGCAGCTGGCCGACGGCACCTCGGTGCTCGAGGGCGTCGGCCGCGCGCAGGGGCGTCAGAACGGACGACTGACGCTCTCGCTGCTCCAGTTCGACGAGAAGAACGAGATCATGTACGAGCGCGTCCTGCTCGCGCGGCAGGGCGGAGAGGTCACCGGGAGCCAGCCGATCCTCCCGAAGGAGGAGGAGGCGCCGCCGCTGCCGGTGTTCGACTCCATCCCGCCGCCCAGCAGCCCGAAGCCCAGCGCGCCGCCCCCGCCCAAGCGGCCGATCGCCGCCCCGTCGCGGCCCCTTTCTCCCAGGCCCCAGCCTCCCCGGCCCCAGCCTCTGCGAGCGCAGCCGCCGACGCCCGAGCCGCACGCGCGCCGCAAGCGCAAGCCGCTGAAGGTCCCCGTCGATCCCGCCGGCGCGACGGAGATGGCGCCTCACGACACCGTGATCAGCGCGCCGTCGGAGCTCGTGCGGATCCCCGCCGACCCGGGGACGCTGCAGCTCGAGGTCCCGCGCAACCTCGTCGACCGGGCGCGCGCGCTCGCTCCCACCCTCCCCCGCGAGGTGGTCGACCCCGCGCGCTCCCGTCGCTCTCCCGAGGCGGCCGTCCTGCAAGCTGCGTTGCGATTGGGGCTCGCGTCTCTCGCGGCGATCGCCGACGTCGACGACGATCTCTGAGCCGCGTTCGCGCGTGGTGTGTCGCACGCGAATCATTGCGAAAGCGCGGTCATGGAGTTAGTACGGAGACTCGACTACGAAAGGAATCAGGAGTTTGTCTCTCACCACCATCGACTACACCGCCAACGCCGATCTCTTCCGCGACGTGGACCCCGTCGGGCTTCTGCGCGACGTCAGCGCGCGTGACTTCCAGATCGAGCTTCGCAAGCGCCTGAAGGACGAGTTCCCGAAGGCCAACGTGTTCATCAAGTGGAATCCCAACCGCACGGGCCCCTCCGAAGTCTTCACCCTCCCCGAGGTCGATGAAGCGCAGGAGAAGGTGCAAGAGATCGCGGAGGAGCTGCTGACCGAGAAGGACAGCTGGCTCAACTACGACGATTCCGTGCGCGCCGCGTTCGCCTGAACGCGGTCGGGCTCTCGGCTCGTCGCCGGCGCGTGCGTTCGACTGCACGCCGCGGTATGAGTCGCCCTCGATGCGGCCCGCCTCGCTCCACGTCTTCGCGCTCGCGCTGATCACCGCGATCGGCTGCGGCGCGCCCGAGACCCCCGAGCCCGAGCCGTCCCGGCCGCGCGTCGAGACCGAGGACCCCACCGAGCCCCAACCCCCTGGGCCGACGCCGACGGAGGAGCCCCCTCCGGAGGTCGCGACCCCGGAGAGCCCGCCCCCCGCGCCGCCCGCTCCCGAGCCGGTGGCCGTGGAGGCGGGGACGTCTCTCGGCCCGATCCGCATCGGGATGAGCGAAGACGACGTGCGCGCGCTCGGGCTCCCGGAGGGAGCGCGTGACTCGCGGAGCGCCAGGTTCGGCCCCTACCGAGTCTGGCTCGACGACGAGGGCGTGAGGCGCGTCGAGGCGCACCTGGGCGCGCTCGAGCGCGTCCGCCTCGGCGGTCAGGTGTTCGACGTCGACGCTCACATCCACGCGATGCGGGACGCCATCGGCTCCTGCGTGTGGACCGAGGGCGGCGGCGAGCGCTACCGCTGCGCCGACGGAACGCTCTTCGTCTTCACCGACCACAGCCTCGACCCCGCGCGCTACGTGATCGCGGTCGAGCGCCGCTGACCCCGGCAGGGGAACTGACCCCTCCAGGGGAACAGGGCCGCCTCCACCCCGGTTGAGGGTGGGTGGCGGATGAATCCGCGGACGTGGGCGTGAAACGATCCGGGTGCTCGCCCGTACTCCTCTCGTGGCCCACATCGGGCCGGGGGGTTTACAGGCGCCGTTTGCGTTCTTACGTTGTCACCACTGAACAGACGCCGAGGAATCCGTCTTCGAGTCCCACGATGAGGACCCCTCCGAAGAAATCGGGGGTGACGGAGGCCTGGCGCGCCGTGCGGATACGCCACAGCCGCCCGATTTGGCGTGGCCCCCGCGGAGCTTACATCCCCTTCGAGACCAGCGCGTTGGAACGCCAAGGCGCATCGTCCGTCTCAGGACTGTGCGTCCCCCGTTTCGGCCCCAAGGATCATGGGGGAAGAACATGTCGGAGCATCGTCGACCCAACAACCATTCGTCCCGTCACCGTCTCGGCGGGGGCGTGGAGGAAGGCAGGGACCCCTTGAAGCAGTACAACCGAAAGCCCAACGCGACCATCCTCGGTGAGGCCCTCCTCGCCAAGGGAAAGAACCGTGGCTTTTTGACTTACGACGAAGTGTCGGCCTCCTTGGCGGGGGAGCCGGACCTCGAGCGTGCCGTTCCGCGCGCCCTTCGCGAGCTCGAGGAGCTCGGGATCGGGCTCTCGGTGACGGATGGCTCCAAGCCGGACAAGGCGCGCGGTCAGAGCCGCGGCTACCGGTCGTCGAAGAACCAGCTCGACAGCATCGAGCGCTACCTCGGCAAGCTCGGTGACGTCGCGCTGCTCACGCGCGACGGCGAGATCGAGCTCGCGCGGCAGATCGAGAAGGGCCGCGCGGTCGTGCTCGATCTCCTGTGGCGCACGTCGATCCGCATGCCGGAGCTCAGCGAGATGCTCCAGCGCATGGAGAACGGCGAGATGAGCGTGCGCGAGGTCGTGGCGGAGAACCTGCGCAAGGGCACCGAAGAGGAGGCTCAGGCGTTCGAGGACACCGTCGCCAAGCTGCGCCGCGTCATGGACGTGGAGCATCGCATGCGATCGGCCCGCGGCAGCAAGCGCGAGGCGCTGGTCGAGGAGCGCGCGCAGGTCCTCTGCTCGATCGACTTCCACGAGAAGCGCCTCGAGCGGATCACCAACCGGCTCGAGAACTACCTCCGCCAGGTCGAGCGCAGCGAGCGCACCATCCGACGCGCGGTCGGTCGCCTCGCGATCGGGTTCGACGAGGCGGTGCAGCTCACGCCGGCGCAGATCGATCGGCTCCGCAAGCGCGGCGCCGACGAGGGCGCGGTGCGCGCCATCCGTGACGCCCGCCGCGTCGTCCGTCGCATCGAGGAGGACGCCGGCCAGCCGCTCGCGGTGGTGCGCGACACGGTGAAGGCGCTCCGCCGAGCGCTCGCCGACGTCGACCACGCCAAGAGCGAGATGGTCGAGGCGAACCTCCGCCTGGTCGTCAGCATCGCCAAGCAGTACCGCAACCGTGGCCTGCCGTTCCTGGACCTCATCCAGGAGGGCAACATGGGCCTGATGCGCGCGGTCGAGAAGTTCGACTACCACAAGGGCTTCCGCCTCTCGACCTACGCGGGCTGGTGGATCCGGCAGTCGATGAACCGCGCGACGCAGGAGCAGGGGCGCACCATCCGCATCCCGGTCAACGCGCTCGAGCGTTTCCACCGCGTGATGCGCACGATCGGCGAGATGTCCCCGAAGCTGGGGCGCGCGCCGACGGCCAAGGAGATCGGCAAGAAGCTCCAGATGCCCGAGCGCCGGGTGCAGGAGCTGCTCGAGGCGATGCGGGACACCGTGAGCCTCGACATCCCGGTCGGCGAGGACGGCTCGTCCACCCTCGGTGACCTGGTGGTCGACCCCGATCAGGCGACGCCCATGCAGCCGCTGGTCGACGACTCGCTCGAGATGACCATGCGCGCGGTGCTCGAGACGTTGACGGACCGCGAGAAGGAGATCCTCCGGATGCGGTTCGGCATGGACGGCGAGGAGGAGCACACCCTCACGGACGTGGGCGACAAGTTCGGCCTCAGCCGCGAGCGGATCCGTCAGCTCCAGGTGCAGGCCCTCAAGAAGCTCCGCGAGGCGCGCGGCGGCATCCTCGAGGACTTCGCCGAGGTCTGAGCTTTTCGGAGGGTTTGGTGCAAACCCTCCCCCCATTGGGCAAAGCGCCAATGGGGCCCCCCTCCCGACTCCGCCGGGGCCTCGCGCGCTTCGCGCGCTGGCCCCGCGACCCCAGCGACGGGGCGCTGG